>Ga0247742_10000570_pt1 | contig 29069 bp, 25 predicted proteins | sample UWRJL208509C2_FD_180944 | JGI IMG/M metagenome (GOLD analysis project Ga0247742, IMG submission 180944) | Plant litter microbial communities from Arlington Agricultural Research Station in Wisconsin, United States - UWRJ-L208-509C-2 | ecosystem: Environmental > Terrestrial > Plant litter >...
ACGATATTTTTTTAAAACTATCTGGTTAACTGCTTTCTAATGTGGTTCAAGTGAGTAGTGTTGTCTATTGACCTCTCTTTTCGCAAGGGTATTTAGCGGGTTTGTTTTTGGGTGTTGACATCTATATGGTTTTATTTTCTGCAGGTTTCGATAGCAATTACTACTTTTAGGCGAGTTTTTTCACTTTGCTCCACATTCCATTTTCTTCAGTTTTTTCAAACTTTTAATGAGTTTTCAGTGTTTTTATAGATCGTACGAAGTATATTTTAGTAGCTTTCGTGGCTTTTTTTCGTCAAAAAAATATCTCCCGGGGGGGCTGGTAGCTGTATAAAAAGTATTATTAAATTAGACGCTTTAGGTAAAATGTCGAAATCTAATTGATTTTTATTTTCACTTGGAGTTGCGCTTTGTATAGCAAAGAAGAATTTGTTGAAGGCTGTGCATTTGTAAATCGCATGTATGTCCCTAGAATTGTAGGGACTTGCCTTTGTGGTGCGGTGATCGTTTCGACTAACTATTCAAGCATGTCACCTCTGTTGCTGGCACTACTCGCTTTCAATAGTTTAATTTGGGCGCATGCGGCTAGGAGAATTGCCCTTTCTTCAGCGCAACCTTTTAAAATGGAAAAATTAAATTTTTTGTTTGATTCTCTTTTTTGTGGTTTTTGGATTGCTTTAATTCAATTTAGGCCACTTCCATCTGTAGTTATTTTTTCGATGGTCGCAATGAATAATATTGCTGTAGGAGGTCCGAAGTTTTTTGTCCATGGTTTACTTTCTAAGTTGCTCGGTGCTTTCGCAGTATTGATCTTTTTTGGGGTTTCCTATGGTGGCAATTCCGAGTCTGATATTTTGGTATGTCTTCCCGTATTAATAGTTTATCCACTTATTCTCGGGTTGGCTTTTTATAAGATTTCTTCCGAGTTAAAGCAAAGTAAGCATATGCTTAGAGAATTGAGCAATGTTGATGCTCTAACAGGACTGCTTAATAGAAGATATTGGAATGAGCTGGTTTCTGCTAGTATGAGTCGGCACGATTTAATAAGTGAGTCAGTATTAGTGATTTTGGATGTTGACAGATTCAAGTGTGTGAACGATATTTATGGACATTCTTCTGGCGATAAGGTGTTGTGTATTTTAGGCGATATTTTAAGCTCAAGGTTTAGGGGGGTGGATTTAATATGCCGATACGGTGGGGATGAGTTTTGTATCTTGATTACTAATGTTTCTATTCAAGAAGTGAGTTCTAGGATGCTGCAGATCTGTGATGCCTTTGCAGATAGAGTGAGCTGTGTTTTTCCGGAGGCCAAAGCTACATTGAGTGTTGGAGTCGCACTCTGGAATCCAAGTGTAGTAAATGTCGAATGTTGGCTTTCCCTAGCTGATGATAATCTTTATAAAGCGAAAAATAGTGGAAGAAATAAAATTGTATGTGGTGATGTTTGAAATTTTTTTAAAATTTGATGATGCGTGTTTGCTCCATTGATTAATGCTCAATACTAAGTGTGACAACGATACGTCGCATGCTGCTCTTTGTATTTGAGAAGTATTTGGTGAATGCTTTTCGGGCTCTGCATGATGTAATCGCCGTTTCGATCTACCGCTAGTAGAGAGCCGTATTAGTTACTCCTCATCCCGCTTAAGACTAGATTTTAGTTTTGCAGATCCAATGCTATCAGAACTGAATCTGCCAGGCCAAATATCCTCGTACAACCTTATAGCCATCAGCTAATTTAGATTTTAGACAGTGCTGAGAATATCGCTTACGACAGCTTGGTTTGAATTTAGCCAAGCCGGTTCTATATCCGGGCGTTGAATCAGGAATCCTTGTATGCATTGACCTCCTGCGTACCGGGCGGCTGCCAACTCTTCAGTATTTTCAATTCCTTCGATAACCACACATGGAGTGTAGTCATGACATACTTTTGTGAAATGTCTTAAAAGGTCTGGTGAGTAATGCGGGTCTCTAGAGCGTAAAAGTATAGAACGGTCAATTTTTATTATGTCCGGTCGAACTTTGGCTAGATAATGAATGGAAGTGTTGCCCGCTCCGAAGTCATCGATGGCTATTCCGACTCCGCACTCTCTTAAGTCTGAAATTATTTTTAAGGATTTATCAAGGTCGTAAAAATTGCTGGTTTCTGTGATTTCAATTGTAAGTCTCTTTGCAATGTTTCGGTTCTTGTCTAAATACTCAATTATTGAGTTCCAATAGTGGTCGGGACTTATAGTTGAAGCTGAAACATTGCATCCAAGGTATTGGGTGGGGTGACTCTTCAGTAAGGATATGATTGACCATATTACACTAAAATCTAAGCGTGAAATCAAGCCGGTGCGTTCAAGCGCCTCAATTGAATTTGGCCAAGAGCATATGTCTTGGGTTTGCGGTGAATACCTGCGGAGTAAGGCCTCATTATAGAGTACGATGTTATCCTGTGGTGAACTTATCAAAACTACTGGTTGGAATGCTAATATGAGGTTTCCGCTGCGTAATTCATCCAGTATCGAGGATGCCGCTAATATATCTATTTGTGATGATGAGATTTTTCGATTGCTGTGACTTAGAATGCTAGTGTCTGAGCTGGTATATGGTTCGATAAGGGTTTTATTTTTTAGTGGATATTCTTTAACTAGCAGTTTTAGATAGCCCCGACCTTCTGAACAAGTCACTGGCTCACATTCAATTTGTGCATGTATGAGTTCAATAAGTTTTTTTAGTTCTAAGGGGGATTCGTCTGAATCTATCAGTGATCCAGATGTACGAATTATAAATGTGCCCTCTGAATATGCCGTGACCCCAGGGAAAACCCCTAGTTTTGACAGGCGCGATATTACGCTATTTCTTAAGAGGTCGGAAAATTTTGGACCAAAGACTTCGTTCAGTTCATGATAGTTTTTTATTTCAACTAGAATCGCACATGTCGTATGTGAGCTTGAAGAAACCGGTGATTCGTACATATTCCCCCCCTTGGAACTGATCATGAAAAAGCTCGTCTTATGACGTCGTTGAAAGAAAATTTCTACTTGGAGCCACCGCGCGAAATTTCGTGCTTTGAGGTTGGAGAAGCAGGACAAAAGGGGTCCTATCTGGGATGCTGCAAAAAAGTAAAAATGATGCTGCCAAATAGCCATTACGAGGGAGAGTTGAAGGGTGCAGGGAGGCTCACCTAAAGGGACCCCTTTTTGTCAAATCTGGAGGATGTCTCGACCAAGGTAAGCTATTTTTTGGCTTCTACCTACCGTTTGGGGACCCGGTAGGCACTCGGCGAGAGCGCTCCTCCATTAGAGATCCTCATGGAATCCACAGTAATTGGTCGGAAGATCGGATACGCTCGTGTGTCAACCGACGAACAGAACCTTGACTTACAGATTCAGGCTTTGAAATGCGCAGGCTGTGAGCTGATTTACACAGATAGTGGGATATCTGGAAGCGTCCGTGCTAGACCGGGCTTGGATAAAGCTTTGAGGCGGTTGAGCGCGGGGGATATGTTGGTTGTTTGGCGGCTGGACCGTTTAGGCAGGTCGCTAGTTCATCTGGTGCATCTGCTAGAAAATTTGGGGAATCGTCACATCCGTTTCAAGTCTATCTGTGAGTACATAGATACCTCATCCTCGGGAGGGAGGCTTGTATTTCACATGATGGCTGCGCTAGCAGAATTTGAGCGTTCTTTGATTAGCGAGCGTACTCGAGCGGGTATGGCCGCGGCTCGGGCGCGAGGAAAACATTTAGGTAGGCAGCCATCTCTCAATGTCGATCAGTGTAGAGAAGCGAAATTGCTTCTGAATCAGGGAGTCAACATTCGGAACGTTGCTGATCAATTCAAAGTTACACCTAGGACATTGATACGACTCGTTCAGAGATTCCACGAGACGTGCCAATGAGGCTACATTCGGCAGAACATCCTCAAATAATGCGGTCTGCACGCCTGACGTTATTTCCCTGTAACGAAACTTGATGAGCATTCAAGGCTACAGTCTGGTTGAAGTTGCATCGCGGTCTTGAAATTCGGCGAACTAAAGCGACATGTGTGCCCACATCGGCCGTAAAGGACCGCTGATATTGGGATAAACACCGTATTGCATGGCTCGGAGCGAATCAGGGTGACATGAGAGGGGGGGCGAATCCCTATCCTGGATCGTTGAACGGAAGGCTTGATAGGACGAGCCGAAGGGCTTGGTTATGGACCCCGTTTTGAAGGTTTTCGTTCTCAAAGGTGGGTCGCTCTGAGGCGCTCCCACCCAATGAGGTCATATAACTGTGCTCGCTAGAAACTCACCCGCTTTGCGAACAAGCTTCCTCCACTCCTCCTCTGTTATAAGGCCGGCACACTCCATCTCATCGGCTCTCGTAAGCAATTTAAAATACTTGTCCTCGACGTCCTGTTCATTTACAGCCTGATATAGAAGATCCCTCCAGGCTTTTATAGCCGAACGACGAATTTCGTCACGCATTTTAGCACCTGGTGATTTTCACTAGATGACGCCGGTGGCTCAATACACTCACTGAGACCATCGTAGGTATGACGCGTGATGGCTCAAAGCTATCACAATGCATGTCAAAGTTTTTATTGGGGGGGCGAGCGAGGGGGAAACATACCTACGCAGCGGGCGAGTGAGATTGCAGCGCTGCTCCCGCATAGGTGGCGTCCGGCTTAGTCGTGCAAGACGGTTTGCCCGGACGCTTACAAAAGGCCTAAGCATAGTAGGGGCCTACCAAATTGATGCTTGCTTAGAAGTTGCTACAAGGTCAGCCCTCAATGCCCGGTAAGCATAGCTGGCAGTGGTTTTTAGGAATGATGTGTCCAATCCATCCTCGGAAGGATCGTTTAGCTGGCTTCCCTGCGGTCGCATGCGATCCTTAGTTGCCTTCTGCGAAGAGTAGCAGAAGGCCAATAGCCGACATTCAGATCAGCCCATTGAGGAAATTACTCGGAGGTCCAAACTTTCCACCACTCGATCTCGCCGCGTCCTTAACCATCAATATCGCCGTTACGGATGGCCATCCTGATGGCTTGAGCTGTCGTTGTCACGCCCAGACGTCGGCGCGCTGAGCGCAGGTGATTTTCAACCGTACGCTCCGACAAACCGAGAGTTGCTGCAATATCCGCTTGCCGTCTTCCGGCAGCCGTCCATTCCATGACTTCGCGCTCTCGCGGGGAAAGGCTTTTTAACGCTTCGTCCAGTGGAGCCTCAAGCAACCGCCGAGCTGCGAAAAAAGCGGCCGTCGCAACCAGGCTGAGTCCCAAGCGAACCCGCGCGCTTCCATCCACCGGCTCACCCCCCAAGCTCATCGCACCCTCAAGCCCCTGCGGGCCGAAAACTGGCACCTGCAACCCCTGAATCCCTGGGGCACCTGGAGAACGAATCACCCGGTAGCGCTCTTCTCCCTTGACCTGCTCTTTCTGCCAGAAGAAGGATTGCCGAGCATTCAGGAGGTGGCGAGTCACCGGACAATGTCGAACATAAGTCTCGGCATCCACCGATTGACCGTTATCGAACCAATCGCCTTCTACCCAGTAGATATGCTCAACCACTTCTTCACTTGCCGCCGATGCAGAAAACAGTACGAATCGATCATAGCCGTAGGGTGTGGCGAAACCCCTGACGGCTTTCTTGATTGATTCAAGTGTGCGCGCCGTCTCTATCTCCAGAGCAGCTCGCATCGCTGTTTCGGCCGGCCCGTCGCTCACTCCGATGCGACCTCTTTCAACAATGCTTCAGCTGCCAACTTGCCCAGGTTATTGCCTGCCAATGGGCTATCGCCGGTCAGCAACTTGCGGTCTTGGAGCGTTGCACCTGAAATATCCTGATTGATGATCTCAACTCCCAGGGCTTTCAATTGCTCACCAAATTTCCAGGTCAAATACCCAGGCATATAGCCGATATCGGGCGTTTTTGCGTCGAGACTGTCGGGAAATGCGCAGATCTTGTAGCCGCTGAAAATGTAGGAGTTCCTCGACTCGCCAATGCCCGCCGCGAGCATTGCTGCTGGGCCGTGACATAGGGAAATCACAAATTTGTCGTTGGTGATTGCCCAATGCAAAGCCGCTTTTACGTCGGCACTCTCCGGCAATCCAATCAGCGCGCCGTGCCCGCCTGGTATGAAAACGCCGATGTAATCCGAATCCTGGCTCAGCGCCTTCTCAACCACTTCGCACAGCTTCAAAGGTTTTTTGAACTGCTCACGGTATTTGGCGTAGAACTCCTTTACCTCGGTATCTTCGCAAGGCATGGCCCAGAACTCGAATTTCACTGGGTTGCCTGAAAGAGTCGCAACGTCGAACGCGAAACCGGCTTTGTCGAGGTGATACATGGGCAACAACGTCTCGACTGGGTGATTACCGGTGGAAAACATTGTTCCGTTGTCGGTCAGTAAATAGCGTTCATCGGCGCCGATCAGCAAAATCTTCCACCGGCCACCCTTGTATGGATTAGCGTAATCCGCATCACTTAGATCAGATTTTGGCGAGGTAAATTGGCTAAGCGAGTATGGGGAGGGGAAAAAGGCATTGTCCTCTGCCTGATCCGGAGTGGGGCGCTTGTCGTCACTCTGCAAGGTAGTCATGGTTTTTTCCTACGAACGGGCCGATTGCCGAGTTCAATGCTAGTAGCGTGAAGCGGGCCCAGCAATGAGGGTTTTCCCTCAAAGAAATTTTCCGCACACATACAGTACGTCGATCGGCTGCTTTTGGCCGTTAGCTGTCTGTTGTAGGGAAGCAAACGCCAACCACGCCGCAAGCGAGGATAACAGCCGCTTTTGGTTATCGTGGCGCGCGATTGCTGGTCTCGCATGAGTGATGTCACAATGATATTTCACGCCTTGCACGCTCAACGATAAGCGCGATTTACGGACTATCACCATGCCTAGCCTCTGTTACTGTTCTAACACGCCAGGCCCGCCGAAGAGACTTCTCCTGGTTCGGCTGCGTCGACTGCTGTGTTTTGTGCTCGTCTGGGGTCAGGCTGCGTGGGCGGGTCCTGGCCCTCAACAGAGTGGCGCCGAACAGGTGATTGATGTCCAGCTACGTTGGAAACATCAGTTCCAGTTCGCGGGCTACTATGCCGCCATCGCAAAGGGCTATTACCGCGAAGAAGGACTGGACGTGCGCTTGCACGAAGGTGGCCCCCATGTCACACCGGTCGAAGAAGTGCTCTCTGGGCGTGCTCAATACGGCGAAGCCAATAGTGAATTGCTCTACGCACGTCTGCATGGAAAGCCCTTGGTAGCGCTGGCGGTGATTTTTCAGCATTCACCTTCCGTGCTCGTCGCTCGTACAGACCAAGGTGTTCGAACTGTGCACGACCTGATCGGCAAGCCGTTGATGCTGATGGATGCACAGACCGATGCCGATTTTCTGGCGATGTTCCGTAGCGAGGGTATACCCTTCGAAAAACTACAACTGCTACCCAGCAGTTATCAAATTGGGGATCTAGCCAGCGGTAAAGTGACGGCGTTCAACTCGTACCTGACCAACGAGCCCTTCTACCTGCAAGAGCGGGGCGTGGAATACAACATCATCTCGCCCGTCACCTACGGGATCGACTTCTACAGCGACATCCTGTTTACCAGCCAAGCCGAGATTGACGAACAACCACAGCGGGTCGAGGCCTTCCGCCGCGCTACCCTGCGCGGCTGGCGCTACGCGATGGATAACCCCGAGCAAATCATAGACCTGCTGCTCAATCAGTACTCGGTGGAGAAAACTCGCGCGCACTTGCAATTCGAAGCTCAGGCCATGCGTCCGCTGGTGATATCTGACCTGATCGAGATCGGTCATATGAACCCAGGGCGCTGGCAACGTATGGCTGAAACCTTCCTCGAACTGGGAATGGTCGACAATATCGCCGGTCTGGAAAACTTCATTTACGATCCCAGCCCGCCACAGCTCATCGAGCGGCTGCGCAAGACCATTGTGCTGATCAGTATCGGCTGTGTGCTTGTCCTGATGTTCGCTCTGGTTCTGTTGAATGCCCAGCGCCATCTGCGCAACGAGATCAAGTTGCGCAAACTCGCCGAAGAGGAAGTACATAAGTTGGCCTTCTATGACAGCCTGACTGGCTTACCCAATCGCAATAGTTTTATTCCCTCTGCTAGTCAGAAGCTGCTGGCCGCAAAAAGCCGTGGAGAACATCTGGCCCTGTGCTATATCGACTTGAATCACTTCAAGCAGATCAATGATCGTTTTGGCCACCAGGCAGGCGATGCCATCCTGATCCACGTAGGCACGGCCATCAAATCCAATATTCGCGAGTTCGAAATAGCCGCGCGCATGGGCGGTGACGAATTCGTAGTGCTGCTCGACGGCGCGCATCAAAGAGGCGATATCCAGCGCATCACGCATGAAATCTGCAAGGCCGTCGACCTGCCCATTCCATGGAAAAACAGCCAGATCAAGGTCAGCGCCAGCCTAGGGGTCGCCTGGTATCCGGAAGATGGCGAAGGTCTGGACGATCTGATTTTCAAGGCCGACACCGCCATGTTCCAAAGCAAAGCCAGCATCGCTGCGCAGGCTTGAAGCTGCTTGCGTGGTGCCCCTGCGAAAAGACTTGGTAGTTAGAAACCAGTGTGCCAATGCGGTTCGCGTGTGCGTCGTCCTTCGCATGACGTCTCTGGTCAGCGCCGTGACTGACCCGGATTGTAGAAGCTGAATGGTCTAGAGCCGCCCACGCTAATCCTCCGTCCGCTTCTGGCCGATTGCTGCCTGTCAGCAGGGATTTAATTTCAAGTCATCGGAATTCACTGGCAGGCCCCCTACTCGAAGGCGGAGCGGGCGGGGTTGGGGCAAAAATGGGGCAAACCGCACGCCAATCTATGCCATCCAACGCCAGTTATGCATTTGTGCAATCGTATGTTGATGGGCTCCGGGGCTAGCAACCATAGGCCTATATCCTAAAATCCCAGACATACTCGTACACAATCGGGGTTTGCGGTAGGATCAGATTCTCTCATCCATTAGAAGCCATATTTCCACCCCCAAAATGCGCTTACAATTTACAGGTTAATACCTCCCTCAAGCGGAGTTCTGACCTCGGCTAGGAATCAAATCGTGTATCTAGAATGGGGAAAACTCTCGCCAGTCACGGGACGGGTGATCGTAGTCGAGGACGATCCAACTCTTCGCATTTTAATGGTCGATATCATGACCGAGATCGGTCTTCATTCAGTTGACTTCGAAACCGCCGATGACGCTTTGATTTATCTAATGAGCATGCCGGAGGGGTGTCCGCTGGTTATCTCGGATCATGGTTTGCCAGGTCAACTCCAAGGTGCGGAATTCATAGAAATGGTGAAGGCGAAATGGCCCTCTACCGCTACGATTCTCACGTCCGGCTACGCGCTTGATCCCTCCATTGTGCTCTCTCCGACGACGTACCTGAACAAGCCCTGGTCTTTGAATGATTTGGTGATGGCAGTTGCAAACCTGCTTCAACCTGGGGCCCCCCCTCGGAAAACGTCGTGACGGTTTTTGATAACGGTGAGGTTGCCGGGTGCTATCGGAGTAGCACCGGCCGAGTTCAGCGGGGCAGTGCCATTCAGACGGAAGGGTTAGGGCATAATTAGGGCAAACTCAGGACCGCTGTAGACCTTGATACGCCATATGCGGCACGAGAAAACACCGAATTTGCTGGCCGAGAGCGGTCCTTAGAGATATGAGAAGGGGTTCGAATCCCTATCTCTCCGCCATTACACAGAAAAAGCCCCGTAGCTGAACAAGCTACGGGGCTTTTTCGTTTCTGGGGATAAACCCTAAACCACAAACTTCGCAATCATCGTATTGAGATCCACCGCCAAGCGCGAAAGCTCCTGGCTGGCTGCAGTCGTCTGGTTCGCACCGGCGGCAGTCTGGGCCGACAGGTCACGGATATTGGTCAGGTTGCGATCCACCTCCCGGGCCACTTGGGCCTGTTCCTCGGAGGCGCTGGCGATGATCAGGTTGCCTTCGGTGATTCGGGTGATTGCATGGGTGATCTGCTCCAGTGACTCTCCCGCACTGTGGGCCACGGTCAGTGTCGAGCGTGCGCGTTCATTGCTGCTGTGCATCGCCGAGACCGCTTGGGTCGAGCCTTTTTGCACGCCGCTGACCATCTGTTCGATTTCCTGGGTCGACTGCTGGGTTCGATGGGCCAGCGCGCGGACTTCGTCGGCCACCACGGCGAAACCACGACCCGCCTCACCGGCGCGGGCGGCTTCGATGGCTGCGTTCAGGGCCAGCAGGTTGGTTTGTTCGGCAATGGCACGGATCACGTCCAAAACCTTGGTGATGCCCTGGACGCTATCGGCCAGGCTCTGGATTTCCCCGGTTGCCGACGTCACTTCTTCGGCCAGCAGCGAAATCGACGCGACGGTGTCCATGACATGGCTGTGGCCGTTGCCTGCCAGGGTGTCACCGTCGCGTGAGGCATCGGCGGTGCTGATCGCGTTACGTGCGACTTCATCCACCGCGGCGGTCATCTGGTTGACCGCGGTGGCAGCCTGTTCGATTTCACCGTTTTGCTCGTGCAGCGCGCGGGTCGACTCCTCGGTCACCGCCGACAGTTCCTCTGCCGCCGATGCCAGTTGATTGGACGAGTCGGTTATCTGGTGGATGGTTTCGCGAAGGTCCGATTGCATGGTTTCCAGGGCGCGCAATAGCTGGGCAGGTTCGTCCTGGCCCTCGACGACGATCTTCACGGTGAGGTCGCCCTTGGCCACTTGTTCGGCGATGCTGACCGCCTGGTGCAACGGCACCACGATGCTGCGGGTAAACAGGGTGGCGAGGAGGGCGGTGAGCAGGGTTGCCAGCAGCATGGCGATGAACACCCATTTCACTGCGCTGGTGTACGTTGCGTCGGAACTCGTCGCCGCGTCGTCGGCTTCCTGGGTATTGATGACGAGCAGGTTCGCCAACTCGGAGCTGAGCCTGTCGCCCAGGGCGATCAGCTCGCCATTGAGCAGCGCGAGTGCTTGTGGTCGCTCGCCGCGTGCGGCCAGGGCCAATACCTGCTGCTGAGTTTGCAGGTATTGCGCCTGGACCGACTTGAAACGTTCGAACGTAACCCGCTCGGCGTCCACTGCGAGTTTGCTGGTGTACAGGGCGTTGTCCGCTTGAATCTTCTCGCGCAGTTGCGAAAAAGCGCGCTGGCTGGCCTTCACCTGATCCGCGCTGTCCAGCAGCATGACTCGGTAGGTTGCCACGCGAATCTCGGACATGGTGGTCTGCAGGTCGCCCAGGGCCAGGATGCTGGGCAGCCATTTCTTGTCGACTTCATCCGACTGGTTGGCCATGTCGCGCATCTGGCTCAGAGAAAACAGGCCCAGTAACACCACGAGCAAGCCGACCAGGCCAAAGCCAAAGGCCGAACGCAGCGCTATTTTCATTCTTCTTAAACTCATGAACTCCCCCGATAACAGGAAAAAAGGAGTGGCCGCCTGGGTTTGTCCCCGCGAAATCGCAGGAGCAAGGGGGGCGTCACTCTGTTGGTTTGGTTGTTTTAAAGGTGCGGCAGCGGGCTGTGGCCCATGCCGTGCATCACGGGCGAGCGCTGTGTGGCGGCGTTCCTGTCGATCAGCCATGGCAACAGGTTGTGCGCGGGCATGGGGCGAGCCAGCAAGTAGCCCTGGCCGGTTTCGCACCCCAGGTGGAGCAGGATGTCGCGTTGCTCAGGGGTTTCGATGCCTTCGATCACCACGCCGATATTCAGCTCGCGCGCCAGTGACAACACGCTGGAGATGGCAGCTCGGCTACGCGGTTCCGATGACAGGTCGCGAACAAATTCGGCATCTATTTTTATTTCGTTGAACGGTAAACGGCACAGGCGCTGCAAGGAGGAATAGCCGCCACCGAAATCGTCGATGGATAACCCGCAGCCCATCATGCGCAGGCGCACCATGTTCTCCAGGCTGAGCGAGCCGGGGTCGAGCGTGCCGGTCTCCGTCATCTCGAAAGACAGGCAGGCGCCCGGTGCGTCGAAGCGTTTGAGCAGCAAGGCAATGTGCGTACTCATTTGGGGGTTGGCAAACTGGCTCGCGTTGACATTCACCGCGAACGTGAGTGACAGCCGGTTGGCCAGCGCTGCCTTGCGCAGCGTCAAGCATTGGTCTACCTGCCGATAGAGCAAACTGTCCAGCAGGCCATGCTGTTCCAATACCGGAATAAAGGAAGCGGGCGTCAGAATGCCTCGCTCAGGATGGTTCCAGCGTGCAAGCGCCTCTACGGAAGTGACCTGCAGGGTGCGGATATCGAATTTGGGCTGGTAAAAGACCTCCAGCTCGCCGTTTTCCAAGGCCCTGAGCACCTGGTGTTCGTTGTTCTCATCTGCGACGTGCAGCGGGTAAGGATTACGCGGGTCGTGGTCGAGGTACTTGCTGACCAGCCTTTTCACATCGTGCTCATACAAGGGTTTGCACAGCTGACCGAGCACGCGCAGGCCGAGCAGTGTCGCCATCCCGCTGATGGCTTGGCGCAAGTCAGGAGCGATACTGCTGGTGATCACCACGGATTTCAGTGCGTGCCGTTGGCTCGCGCGTCGCATGAAGGTCATGCCGTCCATGCCTGTCATACAGATATCGCAAAATGCGATGTCTACCGGCCCGTGGCCTTCCAGCAACTGCAGTGCCTCACAACCGTCCGAGGCTTCAAGAATGCGCGTACAACCCAGGTGGGCGAGGAGCGCGACGGCGTAACGGCGCTGTACTGGCTGATCCTCCAGCACCAGGACGCGAAGGGTGGACATTGACATCAGAAGGGCTCACCGAAAGGCTAAGGCGCTAGCTTGCCTAAGACTGATGGCCTTTTAATCTCGAAATCCCTTACGCCTTTGCAAGAAATTTCTTAAAGTGATTGTCCACTGGCATGCGCCTGCAGCAGTGCCAATAGCCGCTGCATGCAATGTCCCATGGCGGCCGTCGAGGCGACCAGTACGGTTCCCTCGACCTCCTTCGCGCAATGGGCCTCAAGGTTCTCGCAGGTGAGGATCAGTTGCTCATAGTGGATAAGTTTCGCCCCGCCTTTGACCCGGTGCGCCAAGTGGGCCAAGCCTGCGCGGTCATCGCACGCGAGCAGCTCGGTCAGCTGCTGCAGGTCGGCCTGGGTGGCCGACGTCAGTTCTTCGCGCAACGTGTGCAGCGCCGATAAGTTGCCCAGCGTCAGCGTGTTCAAATGCGCATCCAGTGAGTCGCCGGTCAGCTCCCCACTTGTCTCGTTGCTGAAGTATTGCGATTGCAGTTGCTGCAGCCGTGTACTCAGTTGATCCAGGCTGATCGGCTTGAAGAGACAATCATCCATGCCGGCTTCCAGGCAGCGCTGTTTCTCTTCGGCAACGGCGTTGGCGGTGAAGCCCAGCAGCACACAGCCGGGCTCGCCTCTGGCCTGCTCAGCCTGGCGAATGGCCTGGGCCAGTTGGTAGCCGTTCATGCCCGGCATATCGCAGTCTGTCACCACCACATCGAAAGGCTGCGCGTTCCACAAGGCCAGGGCTTGGGCACCGTCACACGCATCCTGCACCTCATGGCCCAGGTAGGTGAGTTGCTGTGAAAGCACCAGGCGGTTGGCGGCGTAATCGTCGACGACCAACACGCTGAGCGCCAGGCTCGGCGGGCTGTCGAGCGGGTCGCAAGCCGGCGTCGGCGGTGCATCCGCTGCCGGCAGAACGAGCCTCACGGTGACTCGCGTGCCTGTGGCCGGAGTGCTGGACAACTCCAGGCTGCCGCCCATCATGTCGACCAACGACCGGCTGATCACCAGACCCAGGCCTGAGCCTTGTTGCTGCTTGCCGGCCTGGCTGAATGGCGAGAACAACTGCTGCTGATCGGCTTCGCAGATGCCCACGCCGGTGTCCACGATGCTCACCGACAACGGCATCGGTTGAGAGGCTTGCGCGGCTGGCGCGTGGGCGGTGATACGCACTTCGCCCACCGCAGTGAACTTGATCGCATTGCTCAGCAGGTTGGCGATAATTTGCTTGAAGCGCATGGCATCGATCAGCACGTTGCGGTCCAGGGCTGGGTCGATTTCCAGCTTCAGGGCAATTGCCTTCTCGCGTGCCAGGCCATCGAACACCCGCGCCACCGAGGTCAATAGCTGATACGGGTTTGCACTGTCTGGCGCCAGGCTCTGGCGTCCGGATTCGATACGGGCAATGTCGAGTACGTCCCCGATCAGCGCCAGCAGTTCCTTGGCGGCGCCCGATGCGACATCGATGGCAGCCCGGTCGAAGACGCCTTGGTCGGATTTGCGCGAGGCCATTTCGAGCATACCCAGTACCGCATTCATCGGGGTGCGAATCTCATGGCTCATGGTTGCCAGAAACGTGGTCTTGGCCCGGTTGGCGTTGTCTGCTTCCTGCTTTGCCGCGTGCAGTTGTTCTACCAGGCGCTGACGGTCGCTGACGTCGACCCAGCCACCGATCAAGCCATCGACACTGTCTTCGCTGCCACGAAAAGGCAGGATCCAGTGATAGATCGTCAGTACTTCACCACTGGGCAAGACCAGCAGTCGATCACGTAGCATCGGTTCGTCGGCGGCCATTACAGCAAGGTAGTCACGGTGGTATTCCTGGGCCTGCTCTTCGCTGGAGAGCAAGCTTTGCATCACGGTAGTGCCCAGCAACTGTCGCTCGTCCTCGACGCCGAAGACCTGTCGGTAAGCCCTGTTGCACAGCAGCAGGCGCCCCTGGCGATCCCGCACATAGGTGGGGTGAGGCGTGCCGTTGATCAGTACACGATCAAATTCAAGCCGTGCGCTCAACGCGCGTTCGGCGCGTTTGCGGCGCAGCACCTGGCGTCGCAGCAATACAATCCACACACAGGCGCTCAGCAAAAGCACGGCCGCCAGCGCAAAGCCCTGCAGGATTGCCGCCCGGTGTTTGCTCCAGTAGCTGTCGTCCAGCACCACGGGGCTGCGCCAGCGGTTGGTCAGTTCGTCCATTTCCTCGGGCGAGATACTGAGCAGCGCCTTGTTGAGGATCGAGAGCAGTTGCGGCGAGGCGTGATCAACTGCGAACGCCAGTTGCGCAGCACGAGCACCGACGGTTGCACTGATTTTCAGTTGGTCAGGGTAATTTCGGGCTATCAGGTAACGCGCGCTGATCAGCGTGCTGACACTGGCATCCACGCTGCCTTTGGCGAGCAACGAAAACGCATCGGCCAGACTCTTCGCCTCGATGATCTGCACCGTCGGAAACTGGCGTTCAATGGTCTCCCGGCTGGCGTTGCCACTGATGATCGCCAGGCGTTTTCCCGACAAGTCCTGCAGGTTGTTCGGGCTGTCCGGTGCGTTGCGCGTCACCAGTACAAAGGGCGTGGACAGGTAGGGGCGGCTGAAGCTCACGCGTCGTTCGCGGTCGACGCTGGGCGTCAGGGCCGCCAGCAAATCGGCTTCACCCTGGTTGACCTGGGTAATCATTGCGTCGACCGATGTGCCTTTTTGCGGGTCGAATTTCAACCCGGTCCGCAGGCTGATTTTCGCGATCACGTCGGCACTCAGGCCCCTGAAACGTTCGTGCTCATCAAAAAAAGTGAACGGCAGAAAGTCTTCGTTAATGACCACTTTGAGTCGGGGGTGCTGAGCCAGCCAGCGCTGTTCCTCGACGCTGAACTGCACTTGATGCGTACCGGAAATACTGACGCCACCGGCATTCCAGCGGCGTGCGATGGTCATCTGTTCACTGGAGGGAATCGCTTGCAGGGCGGCGTTGACCAGGTGCAGCAGGTTAGCGTTGCGGCGTGTCGCCGCGAACGAGAAGTTGTTGACCTCCATTCGCGAAAAGTCCACCAGTTGCACATTGTTCAGGTAGCTCTTGTTGATCAGGTAGCTGGCCGTCACCGAGTCGCCCAGGTAAAGGTCCGCCTTGGAAAACGCCACGGCACCGATTGCATTGAGGATCGAGGGGTACAGTTTGAAGGTGGCCTCCGGGTAGAACGCCTGCACCGCGCTCAGGGGCAGATAGTGATCGACCATCGCAACCGTTTTGCCCGCCAGGCTCGGGTCGACCAGCGGCGAATCGTTGCTGCGCGCCACCAGCGTCGGCTGGTCCAGGGTGTAGGGGTCTGATAGGAGAAGGTCCGGGTCTGCGGCCTCAAAGCCATTGGCAGACGCCAGCAGGTCGATGTCACCGCGTTTGAGCGCCTGGATAACCTCGGTGCGATTGGGGTAACGCAGTACGTGTATGGGTACCGTCAGCAATTGGCCGATCAGTGCCAGGTAGTCCGCGCTGATGCCCTCGAACTCGTGGTTATGGTTGCTGATGTCAAACGGCGGGTAGTCAGGGTCGGATGTGCCCACGCGCAGCTGTTTCTTAGCGCTCAGCCGCTTCAAATCGGCGGGGCTCAACGGCAGTTGGCTGTCTTGCAGGGTGGATCTTCCCAACACCGTTAACGTGACTGGCGCCTCAGCCGCCCAGGCCATGTGAACACTTGCCCCTATCAACAGCATGGCGGCGAACAACTTCAAATCAAAGGTCCTTAATGCGGTGCAGAGAGGGCGTAACCCGTCCGGAATTGAGTAGTGGCATTAAAGCATTATGGTACATTGTCGCCATTATTGCCGACGAAGCACCACTAAACACCGAGGAAGGCTGCAGATGTATAAAGTCCTGGTGGTCGATGACCACCCTTTTATCAGGACCGCGCTGCGTACGCTGGTGAGTGGGGAAGGCTATGAAGTCGTAGGTGAAACCGACAACGGCGTCGATGCCATCAGTCTGGTGCGTCAACTGGCCCCGGACCTGGTGTTGCTGGATATCACCATGCCGCGCCTTGACGGTATTGCGGTGATCGAAAGAATCCGTGCCCTTGAGTTGAACACCCGCATTATTGTGCTCACGTCCCTCTGCTCAGAGCACTACGCCACGCGCTGCATCGGCGCCGGCGCCTCGGGGTTCATCAGCAAGACCGATGAGCTGAACGTGCTCGCCCAAGCCATGAAAACCGTGATGAAAGGCTACGTCTACTACCCCGAAGCAGTGGTGGCGTTCTCGAAGAAACACGAATTGGCCGTGGATGAGGCGCAACTGATCGCCTCACTGTCCAACCGTGAACTGTCGGTGTTCCAGCAGCTTTCCCAAGGCATTAGCAATAAGGACATTGCCCAGAATATGTTGCTCAGCAGTAAGACGGTGAGTTGCTACAAGGCACGTTTGTTGGCGAAGCTGAACGTGAAATCGGTGGTGGACTTGGCGGACGTTGCCCGGCGCAATAATCTGATTTGATGCGGTATGAAGTGCGACCTACATGAAGATCGCGCCTGTCTTACACATTTCCAAAACGTTGCGCACAGGCCGCGCATTGCGACCCTCCAGGGAACTCATTATCTTTCGGTCTCGACGATTTCTAAGGTAGAAATCACTGCACCGCAAAGGAAATGCACCATGAGCACGAACACTAAAAAAACCTCCAGCACGATGGCCTCGTTGGCCGCAGAAACACTCAACAATCCGAATGCCTCGGCGATTGCCAAAAGCCTTGCAGCGTCCGCGTTGGCTCAGAGCGGTACTGACAAACAGACCGGTGCCGTGATGGAAGAGAAGGCGGGCAAGGTCCTAAGGAGCGGTCAATACCGTGAGGAGACTAATTCCCTTGCCGCGTCGGTGCTTTCCCAGGCCAATAAAGAACGCTGAAACCTGCGCCCCATCATGAAAAAGCCCGGTGGCTGAGCAAGCCACCGGGCTTTTTGGTTTCCGAGCGGTTTATTTTTCGCGGCGCCCTGAAACAAAATTCCATCCCCTGCGAATAACCTTCCCTCCTGCGGTGTTCACCTCACAGACCACCCAGGGAACGCCCATGAACAGCCTATCCGACCGCTACGACCGCCTGACCCGCGCCTTTCACTGGCTGACCGCCGCAGTGGTGATCTTCATGTTTGCCAGTGCCCATGTCTGGGAAAACCTGGCGAAGGGGACGCCGCTGCGCAAGGGCCTGCAGTCGGTGCATATCTCGTTGGGCATCGCCATGGCGCTGTTGATCGCCGCGCGCCTGCTTTGGCGGCTGTTCGGTGGCAAGCGCCTCAAGGCCGACAGTCACCCAGCGCTTAACCTGCTGGCAAAAATGGCGCATGGTTGCCTGTACCTGTTGTTGCTGGCGCAGATTGCCCTGGGGTTCCTGTATCGCTGGGCCCAGGGCGAGCCGTTCAACTTTTTCGGGCTGTTTTCCGTTCCCGCGCCTTTCGGGGTCGATCATGAGTGGCGAGGCACCCTGGGTGACCTGCACAACGACGTGGCGTGGGCGATTATCGTGCTGGCGGGGCTGCATGCCGGGGCTGCGCTGTGGCATCACTGCGTGATGCGCGACGGCACCTTGCGCCGCATGCTGCCCCGCCCGCGGAGTGCTTGGCAAAAATAACGTTTGCGGCTGTACCACCCTGTCGTTACGGAGCAATACAACCATGAAGACTCACCCTCCATACCTGCTCAACCCTCACCGCGCGCTGTTGTTCGGTGCCTGCCTGGCGGCCGCGTTGTTGGCCGGGCAGGCACGTGCTTCGGGCGATGAATCGGCACCGCCCAAGCCCAACTGCCCCAAGGGCCAGGTCTGGGATACCAAGACCGGCAAGTGCGTGCTGCAAACCAGCAAGGCCACCTCGGATGCCGACCGCACCGATTACGCCTACCGCCTGGCCAAGGACGGGCGTTACACCGAAGCCCTGGCTCTGCTCGACACCTTGCAAAACCCGAACACCGCCAAGGCCTTGAACTATCGCGGCTACGCCACGCGCAAATTGGGTCGCACCGACGAAGGCATCGGCTACTACCTGCAATCCGTGGCGCTGGACCCCAATTACGCCCAGGTCCGTGAGTACCTCGGTGAAGCCTACGTGATCAAAGGGCGTCTAGACCTGGCGCAGGAGCAGTTGCTGAAAATCAAAGCCCTGTGCAGCACCACCTGCGAAGAATATGAAGACCTCGCTGAAGCCATCGCTGCCGCACCACGGGTATGAAACCGGTGATTGAACGAGCAGGGGGCCGCCATCACCAGAGACGCTGAGTTTCGTCGCGAGCTAGGCCTGTTGTTGCCACGTTTATGGCGATACGGGCTGGTGTTGTCGCGGCAAAAGCATCTGGCCGAGGACCTGGTCCAGGCCACCTGTGTGCGCGCATTGGAGCGAACCGGGCAGTTCGCGGCAGGCACGCGGCTGGATCGCTGGTTGCTGGCGATCATGCACTCGATCTGGCTTAACGAACTGCGCTCGCAACGGGTGCGGCAGGGGCAGGGCTTCGTCGATGCTGAGCAAGCCTTGTCGTTCGATGGCGAAAGCCAGGCCCAGGACCAGGTGCTGGCCGCGCAAGTGATCAAGCGCGTCAACGGCCTGCCCGAAGCGCAACGGGAGACGGTGTTTCTGGCGTATGTCGAAGGGCTTTCCTATAAGGAAATTGCCGACGTCCTGCACATACCGGTGGGGACGGTGATGAGTCGGCTGGCGGCCGCACGCGCCAAGCTTGCCGAGGCGCCCCCCTCCAATCACCGAGCGGAAAAAACCAGCGGAGAACGACGATGACCGACCTTAATGCACCGTCCGACGAGCTGCTGGTGGCGTATCTGGATGGCGAACTGGACGCTGAGCAGCGTCGGTTTGTCGTCGACCAGCTCCACGCTCATCCCGCTGTGGCTGAGCGTCTGGCGGCATTGCAATGCGCTGATATGCCTTTCAAGGCCGCGTTTGAGGGGGTGCTGGATGAGGCTCCCACCGAACGCTTGAACGCAATGCTCAAGGCGCTGCCAGCGAGAGAACCGCCTGCCTTGAGTCGCCGGCGATTCCTGGCGGTGGCGGCGAGCTTTGCGGTGGCCGGCGTCGTTGCCGACCGCCTGTTCATGGCATGGCCCCATGCCGAGTCCGGCCAGGGCTGGCGTGCCTCGGTCGCTGAATACATGGCCTTGTACACGCCCCAGACCCTGGAGAATCTAAGCGACGATCGCGCTGCTCATGTCGCGCAACTGCGTTCTGTTGGCACACAACTGGGCCTGCCATTGTCCCCAGACGCAGTGAGCCTGCCCGGTGCCGAGTTCCGGCGCGCGCAGATCCTCAACTATGACGGCGTACTGATCGGCCAGTTGACCTACCTGGACCCGCGCCACGGTCCACTGGCGCTGTGCATTACCGCGAGCCAAAAGGGCCCGGCGGGCTTGGCGACTGAGCAGCGGCGGGGGATGAATGTGGTGTATTGGTCCAACGCGTCCCATGGTTTCATGTTGATCGGCAGGAACCCTTTCGACGATTTACAGATCATGGCGCGCAGCGCAGAGGAACGCCTACTGGGCTAACCGTGCCCTGAAGCTATCGATAAACACGCGTTCTGCCCGGCTCATCTTTTGCTCCCGATTCCACAGCAGATAAATGTCCACATCCGCGATGCCTTCATCCGGCGGCAGCCGCCACAGCAAGCCGTTTTTCACATCGTCCGCCACCACATGAATCGGCAAGCAGCCCAGGCCAAACCCGGCGATCACCAGCCGCCGCACTTCTTCCAGGCTGGATGACGACGCCACGATGCGCCCACTGAAGCCCTGTTGGTCGCGAAATATGGTCAGCGGTGAGAGCATCCCGCCGATTTGATCGCTGGTGAAACTCACGAAGTTTTCCGACTGCAAGTCGCCCTCGGCCAGGGCGCTGCGACCAAACAGCGGGTGGTGGCGCCCGCAAAAGAAAGCATAACGTTGGCGCAGGAACAGGTGCTGTTCCAGGCGCGGTTGTGGCCGTCGATTGAGGCTCAGCCCCAGGGTCGCCGTTTTTTCGAGAAGGGCGGCGACGATGTCGGAGCTGCGCATTACCTCGACATCCAGATCCACCCGCGGATGTTCGCGGTGAAAGCCTGCGAGAAAGTCATCGAACAGGTCGGAATTGATGCGGCTGATCGTCAGCAAGCGCACTTTGCCAATGACCTCGTCGCCCGGTTTTTGCAGCGCGTTGCTCATCTGCGATACCTGGCCGTACATCTCGCCGGCGATGGCGAAAATCTGCTCGCCAGCTTCGGTGAGCACAAAACGCGGACCACGGCGCACGATAAGTTGGCAGTCGAGTTGTTCTTCAAGACGCTTCAGGGCCTGGCTGATCGCCGGTTGGGTCAGGTGCAGGCGGGCGGCGGCGCGACTGATGCTCAGCTCCTGGCCGATCACGCGAAAGGTGCGCAGCAGGTTCCAGTCCAGGCGGTCGTTGAGCAGCGGGTGAACGTCGCGGCGAAACTCAGGCATGCTCGGGCTCGATAATAAGCAGGATTTATAATTGGAATAATAAATAGAAAATTGACTAATCATAGCCCCGAGACAAAAAATCCTCCTGACAAGCGCCTTCAGAGCGCACGCGTTTGACCCTTCTCCTGCCAAAAAAATAACCAAAGGAGCCAGCCCCATGAAGCCATCCGCTTCGCCCCAGCCCCGCCGTGCTGCGGCCGCCGCTTTCATCGGCACCATGATCGAGTGGTACGACTTTTACATCTATGCCACCGCCGCCGCGCTGGTATTTGGCCAACTGTTTTTCCCCTCCGAAGACAAGCTGTTCAGCACCATGGCCGCGTTCGGCACGTTTGCCGTGGGCTTCTTCGCGCGGCCGTTGGGCGGCATTGTGTTCGGGCATATCGGCGACCGGATCGGGCGCAAGAAATCCCTGGTGATCACCCTGGTGATGATGGGGGTGGTCACCGTGTGCATCGGCTTGTTGCCGACCTACGCCCAGATCGGCGCCGCGGCACCGGTGCTGCTGATCCTGCTGCGCGTCGTGCAGGGCATTGCCGTCGGCGGCGAGTGGGGCGGGGCGGTGTTGATGGCGGGCGAGCATGCGCCGAAAGGTCGGCGTAACTTCTTTGCATCCTTCGCGCAATTGGGCAGCCCGGCGGGGTTGATCCTGTCGTTGCTCGCCTTCAGTGCCGTCACTCGTTTACCGGAAGACCAATTGCTCAGCTGGGGCTGGCGCGTGCCGTTCCTTGCCAGCGCCTTGCTGTTGGTGGTGGGCCTGGCGATTCGCCTGGGCGTGAATGAGTCGCCTGAATTCCTCGAAGACAAAGCCCTGGCGGAAAAAGCGCGAGCGATCAGGAAAGACCAGGCCCCAGTGATCGAAGTGCTGAAAACCGCCTGGCGCCCGCTGTTGCTGTGCATCGGCGCGAACACCCTGGGCATCGCCGGCGTGTATTTCACCAATACCTTCATGATTGCCTACAGCACTCAGCAATTGGGCCTGCCGCGTTCGTTGATTCTGGAGTGCCTGTTTTTCGTGGCCATCATTCAGTTCTGCGTCCAGCCCCTGGCCGCGTGGGTGGCGGAGAAAGTCGGTGCCACGCGCTTCCTGTGTGCGATGACGGTATTGGCAATGGCGTCGCCTTACCCGATGTTCGTGCTGGTGAGCAGTGGCCAGGCGCCGTTGATCATCCTTGGCATCGCCCTGGCGGTGGTGTGCATGGCCTCCTTTTATGCCGTGATCGCCGGGTTTGTCAGTGGCCTGTTTGAAACCCGCGTGCGCTACACGGCGATCTCCCTGGCGTATCAGGTCTGCGGTGCGCTGGCGGGTGGGCTCACGCCGTTGATCGGCACGTGGCTGGCCCATGAATACCAGGGCCAATGGTGGCCGATGGCAGTGTTCTACAGCCTGATCGCGGCGGTCTCGCTGGTGTGCGTACTGGCGTTGTCGCGCCGCCACGCCACCGCTCACCGTCATGAGATGGCCCATAGTGTTTGATGGAGCGTGTGCAATGTTGAAGATCAATGGCGAGCGCCTGTGGGCCAGCTTGATGGCCATGGCCGAGATTGGCGCCACGGCCCGCGGCGGCAGTTGCCGCCTGGCGCTGAGCGCTGAAGATAAAAGCGGTCGAGAACTGTTCAGCCACTGGTGCGACGCTGCCGGGCTGAGGTTGAGCGTGGATGCCATCGGCAATCTGTTCGCTCGGCGTGCCGGCACGGATAAGGACGCGGCACCGGTCATGATCGGCAGCCACCTCGACACCCAACCCGAAGGCGGGCGCTTTGATGGTGTCTACGGTGTACTCGCCGGCCTGGAAGTGATCCGCAGCCTCGACGACCACGGTATCCAGACGCGCAAACCCTTGGAAATCGCCGTATGGACCAACGAGGAGGGCGCGCGTTTCACCCCGGCCATGCTCGGCTCGGCGGTGTTCACCGGCACCCTGGCGCTGGACGAGGCCCTGGCCACGGCCGATGTCGATGGCATCCGCGTGGCCGAGGCATTGCGCGCCACGGGGTATAACGGTTCGCGCCCATTGGGCGGCGCAGTGGATGCGTATTTTGAAGCGCATATCGAGCAGGGCCCGATCCTTGAGGACAATGCCAAGAGCATTGGCGTGGTCACCGGTGGCCAGGCGATTCGCTGGTTGGATGTGCGCGTCGACGGCATGGCCGCCCACGCCGGTACGACGCCGATGGCGTTGCGTAAGGATGCGCTGTATGGCGCCGCGCAAATGATCCAGGCGCTGGAGGCACTGGCCGCGGATTTTGCCCCGCAAGGCCTGACCACCGTCGGCGAACTGAACATCGCCAAATCATCGCGCAATACCATTCCAGGATTGTTGACCTTCACCGTCGACCTGCGTCATCACCGCGACAGCGAGATCGACGCCATGGAGCAACAGGTACGCCAGCGGTTGCACGCCATCGCCGAACAGCGTGGCCTGAGCGTGACTGTCAGCCCCCACTGGCTCAGCCCCGCCACGCCATTCGACAACGAGTGTGTCGCGTGCGTGCAAGCCTCGGTGGACGCCCTGGGCTACAGCCAGCAACGCATCGTCAGTGGTGCCGGCCACGATGCCATCCACCTGGCGCGCTACTGTCCGACGGCGATGATCTTTATCCCGTGCGTGGGCGGCCTCAGCCATAACGAGGCCGAAGACGTGTTGCCCGAGGACGTGCGCCAGGGCACCGATGTATTGCTCAACGCCGTGTTGAAACGCGCCGGCCAGGTTCAGTAAGGAGAATTTTAATGCGTACGTTTTTCCACCCCGAACAACTCCTGCACCATCCGCGCAGCTACTACTCCCGTGGGCAGATGCGCACGCCACAGGAAGTCCCGGAGCGCGCCCGCAACCTGTTGCTGGCCGCACAGACCCTGGGCTTCGACATCCAGCAACCGCAGGATTTTGGCCTCGACCCGCTGCTGGCCGTCCACGGCGCGCCGTACCTGACCTTCCTCCAGGAAGCCCATCAGCGCTGGAAAGAAATCCCCGAAGAGTGGGGTGACGAAGTCATGTCCAACATCTTCGTACGTGAACCCAACGCCTTGCGCGGCATCCTCGCCCAGGCTGCGCACTACCTGGCGGACGGCAGTTGCCCCGTTGGCGAGCTCACCTGGCGCTCGGCCTACTGGTCGGCCCAGAGCGCGGTCGCGGCCGCCAGGACTATTCTTGACGGCGCCCCGGCCGCCTACGCACTTTGCCGCCCACCTGGGCATCACGCGCGATACGACGCTGCCGGCGGGTTCTGTTACATCAACAACGCGGCCGTTGCGGCGCAAGCCCTGCGCCAAGGCTTCCAGCGCGTCGCGGTGCTCGACACCGACATGCACCACGGGCAAGGCATCCAGGAGATCTTCTACGACCGCGACGACGTGCTGTATGTGTCGATCCATGGCGACCCGACCAACTTCTATCCTGGCGTGGCCGGCTTCGCCGAGGAGCGCGGAAATGCGGCGGGTGAAGGCTTCAATCTCAACCTGCCGATGCCCCACGGCGCCAGCGAGGCGGTGTTCTTCGAAAACCTGCAACGGGCCCTGGCGGCGGTGAAAGACTTCTCGGCGGATGTGCTGGTGCTGTCGCTGGGTTTCGATATCTACGAACTGGACCCCCAGAGCAAGGTTGCGGTAACGCGCGAAGGGTTTGCGCGTTTGGGCGCGTGCATCCGAGGGCTGGGGCTGCCGTGTGTGATCGTGCAGGAAGGTGGCTATCACCTGGAAACGCTGGACAGCAATGCGCAGGCGTTTTTCAGTAGCCCGCAGGCTTGGCAGAATTAAACCGGCTGCTGTTGCAGGGGGGCTGTCCTGTAAGCAATGGGCGGCAGGGTTATCAGCGTAGTCTGGCTCCGGTACGCATGGCGCCTCATCGGCTCCCATACGATAATGCTCGCCACCCCGACCACTTTGGCCTCCCTACCGTGATCATCAACTTCGACCTCAACGACCTCCAGGCTTTCCGTGCCGTGGTAGACAAGGGCAGTTTCCGTGGTGCCGCCGAGGCCATCCGCATCTCGCAACCGGCCCTGAGCCGGCGGATCGAAAAGCTCGAGACTGCCCTCGACGTCAAGCTGTTCGAGCGCACCACCCGGCGCGTCAGCCTGACCATGGTCGGCCGCGCGTTCCTGCCGCAGGTCGAACGCATGCTCGACGACCTCGACGTGGCGCTGATGGGCATCAGTAACGTCGCGTCCACGCGCATGGGCAATGTCACCATCGCCTGCGTGCCGTCGACCGCGTATTACTTCATGCCCCACGTGATCTCCGAATTCCACAAGCTGTACCCGAAGATTCGCCTGCGGGTGCTGGATGCCAGTGCCGGCGAGGTGTGCAATGCGGTGGAAAGTGGCGAGGCGGATTTTGGCGTGAGTTTCAGCGGCAGCCTGGCCGATGAAGTGGAGTTCGAACTGCTGTTGCAAGAGCGCTATGTACTGGCGTGTCGCCGTGACCACCCGTTGGCCCAACGCGACAGCGTGACCTGGGTCGAGGCCTATGAGCACGACTACATCACCGTCGACAAAACCTCTGGCAACCGTTTCCTGCTCGACCAGGCCTTGCGCGGTGTGCGGGTGAAAAAGCCGAGTATTTGCGAGACGCACCACGTGACCACGATGATCGGGCTGGTGGAGGCGGGGTTGGGGGTCGCGATGGTGCCGTCGATTGCCATGCCCGCCATTGAACACCCGATTCTGGTGAGTGTGCCGCTGGTGGAGCCGCAGGTGATGCGCAATGTGGGCTTGATCAAGCGCCGCGGGCGGACGTTGCCACCGGCGGCGCTGGAGTTGGAGCGGTTAGTGCGGGAGATGCCGTTTCGCTCAGCGTGACACCGAGTCCAGGCCGGTGGATTGCACCACCGGTTGTGCTTCGGGCGAGGCCAGGTAATGCAGCAGCGCCTTGGCCTGCTCCGGGTGCTGGGCGTTGACTGGAATGCCAGCGGCAAAGCGCGTCACCGATTGCACGTCTTCCGGGATCTTGCCGACGTAGGTCACACCCGGCACCGGCAACAATTCCGCCACCTGCTGCAGGCCCACTTCGTAGTCACCCTTGGCGACCTGCTCGGCCACCGGGAGGCGTTCGATCATGGTGCCCTTGGCGGGCATGCCGAGCTTTTTGAACAGCTCTTTCTCGACATACACACCGCTGGCACTGTCCGAATACGCCACGGACTTGGCCTTGCTCAGCACGGCTTTGAGCTCGGCATCAGTCCCGATGGCAGGCTTCGCTGCACCTTCTTTCACTACCAGGCCGATGCGCGAGTCCGCGAGCTCCACGCGGGAGGCCGGGTCGACCTTGCCCTGCTTGATCAGCTCATCCAGGGCGTAGCCGACCATGATCACCACGTCGGCATGTTCGCCACGGGCCAGGCGGTTGGGAATCGCTTCCGGCGCCTTGCCCATGGAGGGGCCGAGAATGGTGTCGAGGCTGTCACCGCTTTGCTTGGCGTACTGCGGGCCGAGCAATTTATACGCGGCGGTGAAGCCGCCAGAGGTCATCACCTTGAGCTGTTCGGCCTGGGCCGTCAGCGCCAGCGCGCCGAGGGCCAGGCCCGTCAGGGTCTTGAACAGTGCCTTCATTGCGCGGCCCCCTGCATGACCTGCCCGCGAGCGTTGGCGCGGCGATACAGCGCCAGGGTCGAGCACAACGCGCACAGCGCAGCGAACATCATCCAGTAGGCCGGCGAGGCCTTGTCTTCGGTGATGTGAATGAACCAGGTCGAGATCGCCGGGGTGAAGCCGCCGAAGATCGCGGTCGCCAGGCTGTAGGCCAGGGAGAACCCTGCCACGCGCACTTCCACGGGCATGATCTCGGTAAGCGCCGGGATCATTGCGCCGTTATACATGCCGTAGAGGAAGGAGAACCACAACAGGGTTTCCAGCATATGGCCGAAGCTTGGCGCATTCACCACGTAGGACAGCGCTGGATAAGCGGTGAGGACGGTCAGTGCGGTCATGGCGATCAGCACCGGCTTGCGGCCGAAACGATCACTCAAGGTACCGCCGATCGGCAGCCAGACAAAGTTAGACACCGCCACCAGCAGGGTTACCAGCAGTGCATCGGAAGTGCTCAGTTGCAGCACGGTCTTGCCGAAGGTCGGCGCGTACACAGTGATCAGGTAGAACGCGGTGGTGGTCATCGCCACCATCAGCATGCCGCCAATCACCATGGTCCAGTTTTTCACCAGGGTCGCCAGCACTTCGCGCATGGTCGGGCGATGCTTGCGGTTGGCGAACTCCTCGGTCTCCTGCAGGTTGCGACGCAGGAAGAAGATGAACGGGATGATCACGCAGCCGATGGCAAACGGAATGCGCCAGCCCCAATCGGCCACTACGGCCGGTTCCATCCACACGTTCAGGCCATAACCCAGCGCGGCGGCGACCACGATGGAGATCTGTTGGCTGCCCGATTGCCAACTGGTGTAGAAGCCTTTGCGGCCTGGGGTGGCCATTTCAGACAGGTACACCGACACACCGCCCAGTTCTGCACCGGCAGAGAAGCCCTGCAACAGGCGGCCCAGCAGCACCAGCAAGGGCGCCCACAGGCCAATAGTGTGATAACCGGGCACCAGCACGATCAGCAGCGTGCCGCTGGCCATGATCGAGAGCGTCACGATCAGCCCTTTGCGACGACCGACGTCATCGATGTAGGCACCCAGGATGATCGCGCCCAACGGACGCATCAGGAAGCCTGCGCCGAATACGGCGAAGGTCATCATTAATGACGCAAACTCATTAGCGGCAGGGAAGAACGCGGCAGCGATGTAGGTGGCGTAGAAACCGAACAGAAAGAAGTCGAACTGTTCGAGGAAGTTGCCCGAAGTAACGCGGAATACCGCACCCACTTTCGAACGGGCAGAGTCGGGCCGGGAAGGGCTAGTCATGGTTTTGTGTCTCCAGCGTTCTTTTTAAAGTGCTTGTTTCGCCTAAGACTTCGAATAGTGGCTGACACATTTAGAAATGATAAGTGACAAATTTGGATAGATTGATGTTCATTAGCTATCAATCGGCGGTGCAGTCCAAAATGTCTTCGCTGTTCTATGCTTGCAAAGTGACCAATTCTTACGGATGGGAGGTGGCAATGGCTGACCAACACACACCGCAGGACGCACCGGAGCGCGAGCGACCCCGGCGGCAGGAGGAAGAAAAACCGCAGACCTGGAAGCATCCCGATGACGGGACGGAGCTGTCCGAGCGCGACCAGGAACGTCCGCTCAAGCCCTGACCTCAAGCTCAACACCACCCCACTGTGGGAGCGGGCTTGCCCGCGAATGCGGTGTGTCAGTCAACCAATGTGTCGGCTGATCCACTGCTTTCGCGGGCAAGCCCGCTCCCACAATTGTTGTGCGCGCGCATCCGTCTGGGAAACTATTTGACATATTTGATTTGTGATCACATATTGAGGCCATAAGAACGACAACACAGGTTTTGCCTCATGACAGATGGTCCGCTCCTCCTGCCTACCCTGCGCCAGGTGTCCCGCGATACCTTGCAAGACCAGGTCTATCGCCAGATCCGCGAAGCGCTGATGAGTGGCCGCTTCCAGCCCGGCCAGAAACTCACCATCCGCGGCCTTGCCGAAGCACTGGGTTCCAGCCCCATGCCGGTGCGCGAAGCGCTGCAGCGCCTCAGCGCCGAAAACGCTTTTGAAGTCACCGAAACCTCTCGACTGCGCGTGCGCCTGATGACGGTCGAACGTCTGCGCGAAATCCGTGATGCACGGGTCGCACTCGAAGGTTTGCTGGCGGAAAAAGCCGTGCTGCGCCTGCAAAAAGCCGACCTCGATGAAATCACCGACCTGTGCCAGCAGATGCAGCACGCCGCTGACGAAGTCGACGTGTCCCGCTACCTGTGGACCAACTTTGCCTTCCACCGGCGCATCTACGCCGTGGCCCAAGCCGAATTGACCATGGCCGCCGTGGAAAACTTCTGGCTGCACA
>Ga0247742_10000571_pt1 | contig 29068 bp, 33 predicted proteins | sample UWRJL208509C2_FD_180944 | JGI IMG/M metagenome (GOLD analysis project Ga0247742, IMG submission 180944) | Plant litter microbial communities from Arlington Agricultural Research Station in Wisconsin, United States - UWRJ-L208-509C-2 | ecosystem: Environmental > Terrestrial > Plant litter >...
ATGGCGGCGCGCTTGCCCTCTTCACCGGACACGGCGCGCGTCTGCACGATGGACGAATGCAGGTAGAGGTTGTGCGGCATGATCGTCGCGCCCAGGATGCCGATCGCCAGGTACAGCGGCTCACGCGATGACAAGGCATGCAAGGACGGCACGAATCCCGCTGCCACCGCGGCCCAGTCCGGTCCGATCAGGAACAGCTGGACCACGAAGCAGATGCCGATGGTGCCGACGAGGCCGAGGATGATCGCCTCCACGCGACGGAATCCCTGCCCTTGCAGGCCCAGCACGATGAGGGTATCCAGCGCGGTCAGGGCCACGCCGACCGGCAAAGACACGTTGAACAGCAGTTTGAACGCCAGCGCGCTGCCGAGCACTTCGGCCAGGTCGCAGGAGATGATCGAGATCTCGGCAAGCACCCACTGGGCCCGTGCGACCGCCTTGGGATATCGCTCGCTGGACAGACGGGCGAGGTCCTTGCGTGTCGCGATGCCTAGTCGGGCGGCGAGGCACTGCAGAAGGATAGCGGCCAGGCTGGAGAGCAGTACGACGAAGAGCAACCTGTAACCGAAACGCGAACCCGCCTCGATGTCCGTGGCCCAGTTGCCCGGATCCATGTAGCCCACGGACACGAGCAGCCCTGGGCCTGCGAAGCGCGCAGCCTTCTTCCACCACGGAAGCTCCGCGGGAACCTCGATCGAGCCGGCGACTTCGGAAGGACAGAACGGCGCGGTCGCCGTCTTCGGTAAGGAAAACATGGGCGTCATCCTAACCAAGAACCCCCTGCGTCGTATGCACCTGAAGACGACGCGCATTGCACGGCCGTGGCGCCACGTTGGAGCCTTTCCAACGGAGAGCGCTCCATGACGCTGAAAGCCCTGGGACTCAATTGCACACTGTCGCCCTCGCCCAAACCTTCCTCGACCCAGAAACTACTGGACCAGCTGCTCGACGGCCTGAAGAAGCACGGTGTCGAGACGGACAGCGCACGCGTGGTCGACCTGAATATCAAGCCCGGCGTGAAACACGACGAAGGCCCCGGCGACGACTGGCCCGCGCTACGCGAACGGATGATGGCGGCGGACATCCTGGTGATCGCCACGCCAATCTGGATGGGGCAGCCCTCGAGCGTCTCCAAGCGCGTGATCGAGCGCATGGATGCCATTCTTGGTGACATCGGCGACGACGGCCGCTATCCGACATTCGGCAAGGTCGGCATAGTCGGCGTGGTCGGCAACGAGGACGGCGCCCACCACGTGACGGCCGAGATGTACCAGGCGCTGGCGGATGTCGGCTTCACCCTCCCCGCAGGCAGTTCGGCTTACTGGGTAGGCGAAGCAATGAGCGACACCAACTATATCGACCTGAAAAAGACGCCGAAAAAAGTCGCCAGCACCATAGCGACGCTCACCACGAACGCGGCGCACCTGGCGAAGATCCTGAAGGCTTCGAGCTATCCTGCGCCGCCTTGATGGAGTGAACGCCGACGCACATGCGCTTCACGCGTCTGTAATGCCGTAACGGCGTAAATCGATCCCGCTGCGAATGACGCAGAGCCAGGTGAGGATCTCCATCGTGGATAAGAATCGTACCGAAGGCACGAAACATGAAGTCAAGGGCGCCGTGAAGGAAGTCGTCGGCAAGGTGACCGGCAATCACGCGAAAGAAGCGGCCGGCAACATTGAAAAGAATGCCGGCAAGGTCCAGAAAGAAGTCGGCAAGGCCGCGGACAAAGCGCGTGACACCGACCGCAACCATTGATTCGGCTGCGCGGGAGCCGTCCCCAGGCTCCCGCCACCCCTGACCATGTCCCTGCGCCGCTGGTTCGACCTCGCGTCCAAGTCCGTCCGCACCGCGATCGACGGATTCACGGACGACGAGCTTATGACCCGGGCCGCGGCGCTTTCCTTTTACTCGGCGTTGTCCTTCGCGCCCTTGCTGGTGCTCTTGCTGTGGGTGCTGGCCGCCCTGCGTCCGGAATGGCAGAACGACCTGGTCGACAGCCTTACCAACGTGATCGGCGCACAAGGCGCCGGCGCGGTGAAGTTGGTTATCGACAATGCCCAGCAACGCCCGCACCTGGGCAACGTGGTCGGACTCATCGGCCTGGGCATCACCCTTTTCAGTGCCTCTGCTGTGTTCACCCAGTTGCAGTCGACGCTCAACCGTGTCTGGAAGCTTCGCGCCAAACCCGGTGAAGCCGTCGTCGGCTGGCTGCGCACGCGTGCAAGGGCCTTCGGCCTGCTCGTCGGCATCGCGTTCCTGCTGATCATCTCGTTCGTCATCAATGGCCTGATCAAGGCCATGATTCCCGGTGATACGACGGCCTGGCAGCTCACCGAAGCCGGCATTTCGTTCATCGTCTTCGCGGTGGCCTTCGGCGCGATGTATCGCGTACTCCCCGATGCCCAGATCGCCTGGAAGGATGCCACGCGTGGCGGCATTCTCACTGCGGTGCTGTTCGCCGCTGGCAAGTTCGTCATTGGCCTGTATATCGAACACGCGTCGATCGGGGGCGCGTACGGCCCCGCCGGTGCCATCGTCGTCCTGCTGACGTGGGTGTATTACGCCTCGATCATCGTGCTGCTGGGCGCCGAACTCACCCGCGGCCTTGCGGTAGCACGTGGTGCGAAAATTCGCCCGGCGGAGCACGCAGAGAGCTTCGCGGACGAGATCACGCCGTCGCAGCCCCGCGAGCAGGCTTGAGCATGCGGGCCCGCAGCGCGCGGTTCGCGGGTTCGGACAGGTAACGCGCGCACAGCCCGCCGAGGAGCCATGTCAGGGCCAGCGCGGGAAGGTACCAGACCCATCCCCATGCCTTGTCCGTACCGGTCATCCTGGCGATACCCACCAGGGAGAACACGACGAACATGTGCGTCAGATAGATTTCGTAGCTTGCGCGCCCCATCGATCGCAGCCACCGGGTTCCACGCAGCGCGCTGCCCCCTTCGGGCCCTGCGAGGACGAGGCACGCTGCCGCGCCAATCAGGACGAGCATGTATGCCTCGCCGACGGCATGCCAGAGCCATCCACCGGAGAACATCACGACGATGAGCGCAAGCACGCCGATGATGGCAAGGCCTCGACGCGTCCAGGGAAGGAGGGCGCCGTGCCGCGCGGAGAACAAGGCCGCGAGGACACCGGCCGCAATAGCCCCCATTCCCGGTAGATACGCTTTCTCCCGCCAGATCTCGTTGTCGACGATAGCGGCACGTGTAAAGGGCACGGAGACCACCAGCAGCAGCAGCAGCGGGGCCAGCCACCGTGTCCTGCCAAGGCCAAGGCATACCAGGGGAAATGCAAGATAGAACAGCTCTTCGACCGAAAGCGACCAGAGCACGTCCCATCCACCGGGCAACCAACCCGTCTGGCCCTCGTAAACGTTCAAGGTGAAGGTGAGCGCCGATAGCGTGGCGCCACCCGGCGACTGCCTGGCCGGATCGATCACGTAATTGGGCATGCCGAGCGCATGGCACGCGAGCAGGATCGCAATGATCCCGAAAAGACAGGGGGCGATGCGTGCGATGCGACGCGCATAGAAACTGCGCCAGTCGATCGCGCCCAGGCTGCCGTCGCGCTCCAGCGTATGCCTTGTGATAAGGAAGCCGGACACCACGAAAAACAGAAATACGGCTTCGTATCCGTTGAAGATCAGGCCTTTCAGGATCAGCACCGGTACCCAGGCCACGGCTTCCGTCTTATGCAACGGAAGCCGCAGGCCCAGATGGTGGATCACGACCAGAGCGATGCTTACGCCACGCAGCGTGTCGATACCAGGACTGCGCGGAAGGGTCGCTTTTGACATGGGCACTTCCGTAATGGATCACGGAAGCTTATACGACAGTGCTTGTCTCTTCGAGCGGCTTAGGTGCAACCGCGCACGAGGAAGATCAGGATCAGGATCGGGATCGGCACGCCCAACACCCAAAGCAGGATGTAGCCGATGCCGCCGCGTTGCTTGTCCGCTACGGGGGTGATGTCTTTCTCTTCCATTGCCAGGTGCTCCGCGGTGGATGTGGGTACGGAGATTCGGCCGCACCCTGTGCACCGCATGTGACAACATCGCCACGACGGATTTCGCAACCACACCGTCTTCGCACGTCGTGCATTATTCGTGACGGGCAATCATCAGGAAGGACGTCCCATGACCCTGTTCCGCCCCACCCTGCTTGCCCTTGCCCTGGCTACCGCCTCGGGTTCCGTCGGCGCCGCCACCGTGATCCGCGGAGCGCGCGTCATCGACGGTACCGGCGCGCCGCCGCGGGAGGACGTCACCCTGGTGATCGACGGCGACCACATCTCCCTCATGGGGTCGGGCCTGCGCGCAAAGATGCCGGCCGATACCAAGGTCATCGACTACACAGGCAAGACGATCATCCCCGGCCTGGTCTCCGACCACGGCCACATCGGATCGGTGGACGGGACAAGGAGCGGCCTCCCCGAGCTCTATACGCGCGACAACGGCCTGCGCCAATTGCGCCAGTGGCGAACCTACGGCGTGACCACGGTAACCTCGTTAGGAGTAAACAATCCCGACGTGTTCTATCCCCTGCGTGCCGACCTCCATGCCGGCAAGGCCGACGGTGCCGACCTGTTCGGCGCCGACCGCGGTATCGGCGTGCCGAATGGCGCACCCCCGGCGAAGATGATGCAAGCCGGCCCGAACCAGCTCGACCGACCCGCCACGCCGGAGGAAGCCCGTGCCGACGTGGACGCCGCGGCGGCCCGTGGGACGGACCTGGTCAAGATCTGGCTGGACGATTTCAACGGCAGCCTGCCGGTCAAGATGAAGCCGGAGATCTGGCGTGCGGTGATCGACGAGGCGCACTCAAAGCACCTGCGCGTCGCCGCCCACGTGTATTACCTCGACGATGCACGGCAGCTGGTGGACGCCGGCGTCGACGTGCTTGCCCATGGCGTGCGCGACACATCGGTCGACCAGGCCTTCATCGAGGCAATGAAGCAGCACGGTACCTGGTATATCGCCACGCTCGACCTCAACGAGGCCGCGTTCGTCTATGCGCGGCATCCCGGCTGGATGGACCGGCCCTTCTTCCTCCACGCCGTGCAGCCGGACCTCGCCAGGCAGTTTTCCGATGGCGCCTGGCGCGACAAGGTGAACAACGATGGCTCGACGCCCGTCAATGAAGAGGCCTTGCAGGTGAACCTCAAGAACCTGAAAACGCTCTACGACGCCGGGGTAAAGATCGGTTTCGGCACCGATGCGGGCGCCACGCCGCTGCGCATTCCCGGCTTCGCAGAGCATCGCGAACTGGCCCTCATGGTCGATGCGGGCCTGACCCCGCTGCAGGCGATCCACGTCGCGACCCAGAACGCCGCACAGCTACTCGGGCTCGACGACCGAGGCGTGCTTGCCAACGGCAAACGCGCGGATTTCGTCGTGCTCGATAAAGATCCTTCCAACGATATCGAAGCGACCACGACGATCCAGGCCGTGTGGCAGCGCGGGCGCCAGGTTTCGGGGCCCGTCGACACATTCAAGCCCTGAGCCGGCAATGACCGGCGGCCGTGAAAAGATATGGGCTATCTCGCGCGACCTCTACGTGGTGCTTGCGCGCGACGGTCGTTACCGCGACACGAACCCCGCGTGGCAAAGCGAACTGGGTTACGAGGCCACTGAGCTGATCGGCCTCGGGTTCGAGGAACTGGTTCACCCGGATGACCTCGACCGCGCGCGCGACGCGGTCAGCCAGATGCTCGACGGCGATGTCGTCGAAGACCTCGAGTTGCGTTTACGCGCGAAAGACGGGACCTACCGCTGGTTCGCCTGGACCTGCGTCCCCGATGGCGACGTCGTTTATGGCATGGGTCGCGATACCCAGCGCCGCCGCGACCTCGACGAGCAACAGCGCCACGCCCAGAAGCTGGAGGCACTCGGCCGTCTCACCGGTGGCATCGCGCACGATTTCAATAACATCCTCGGTGGCATCGGCGGCGCGATCGAAGTCGTCGCCGAGCGGCTGGAGAGCGGCCGCGTGGATGGCACGCGCCGGCTGCTCGACGCCGCCGGCGGTGCGGTCAAGCGCGCCGCAGGCCTGACCCATCGGCTTCTTGCCTACGCGCGGCAGCAGGCTCTCTCACTCTCCGACGTGGACGCCAATGCGCTTGTCAGGGAGCTCGAGCTACTCCTGCGTCCCTTGATCGGCGAGCAGGTAACCCTTGACCTGCGCATGCAGGACGGCCTGTGGCGCACCTTGTCCGATGCCAGCCAGCTCGAGAGCGCCGTCCTCAACCTTGCGATCAATGCACGGGACGCGATGCCGGCCGGCGGCACCCTGACCATCCTGACGAGCAACGTCACCCATGCCGACATCGGCCGGGGTCGCCGCGATTACGTCGTGATCGCCGTGAGCGATACGGGTACCGGAATGTCATCGAGCGTGGTCGAGAAGGCCTTCGATCCGTTCTTCACGACCAAGGCCATCGGTCAGGGCACGGGACTCGGACTGTCGATGGTGGACGGCTTCGCACGACAGACCGGTGGCCGCGCCATCATCGAGTCGACACCTGGCCGGGGCACCACGGTGAGCCTTTGGCTGCCGCGGCACGTTGGCGAGAACGCTGCCGCCCATGCCCACGCCAATGGTGCGGTCGTGCGCGGACGCGGCCAGCACGTGTTGTTGGTCGAAGACGAGGAGATGCTGCGCTCGATCGCGCGGGAAGTGCTGGAAGAAGCAGGTTACCGGGTAAGTGATTGTGCCGAAGCCTACGAAGCGCTGCGCCTGATCGATGCCGGGCCGCCGCCCGACCTCCTGGTCACCGACATAGGCCTGCCCGGCATGGACGGCCGTCAATTGGCACTGGCCGTTCGCGAAACCTTGCGAAACGTCCCCATCCTCTTCGTTACCGGTTATGCCTGGGATGCCTTCGCGGATTCACCGACACTGCCAGAACGGACGGCCATGCTCAGCAAGCCATTCTCCGTGCATGCCCTCATCGACGCCGTGGCCGATCTGCTAGGCGGGACAGCCACGTAACACCAGGCATCCATTTCGTTGACCCACGCACACGGACACTGGGCCTGGCATCGAGGTATCCCCAGGCATGAATCGAACGCGTTATTACGCCCTGCTCGCCCTGATCGCGGCGACGATTGCGATTACGGTCATCGGCGGCATCATGAAAGGCGGCCCGGCCGGCGATACCCCGGACGACGGAGCGCGAGCGCCCCGCTCCCACGGGGCGGACCGTTAGAGCTGCTCGTTGAATCAAGCCGGTTCGACTTCGCCCGGCGCCAGGGCAGCATCGTGCGATGTGGCGGCGCGTTGCATCGCGACCAGGAAATCGACCCCGTAACGCATGACGAACGGCGCCACCGTGCCGGGCATGAAGCCATCGGGCCAGGGCGTTGCGTTGGGATCAGTGTCTTCAACTACCGGTGAGCTGACTTGCGTGACTCGACGTGCCATGGCCCTTTACGGCCCCCTTTGGTGTTCCCCCGTCGCCCTTACTAAGGCAAAATCCCCGCCAGGTCAATGGGGACGCCGCGTGCGGCAAAACCGCGCAGCGAGGTGACCGCCCCGTCGACCCTCGGTCGCGAGCCCTAAGATGCACGTGCGCTCCTTGAGTGCCGGAGGTTACCGTGTCGTCCGCATCAGCCATCGCCAGCCAGTCCGTCGCATTGCGGCGGCCGTCCATCTGCTGCAATGCCTCGTGCCGGAACGCCGCCGTTTGCGAGGCCACCCACGGTGGCGACCCGGCCCTGCTCGACATGCGAGAGGTGGTCGAGCGTGTAGGTCCCTTCTCTGAAGGCGACCGCCTCGTTCAGCCCGACGCGCCTCATCGCGCCGCCTTCGCGGTGATGAGTGGGCTGGCAAAGACGGTGGGCGAAGGACGCGTCCTCGCCTTTCACCTTCCGGGCGAACTGTTCGCACTCGACATCCCACGCACGCAGACGCACAGGGCGTCGGTGGTGGCCGTCGGCAAGACATGGTTTTGCCGATTTCCCCGCACCGCCACCGACGCCCTGTGCGAACGCAGTGAAGCGATCGCCACCCATTTACTTACGCTGCGCCGCCGTGAGCGCGCATTCACCCGCCGCGCCACCGACGGTTCAGCCGCCGAGCGCATGACGTCCTTCCTGCTTGAACTGCTCGATCGTCGCCGCCGCGTGGAAGGCAACGGCAGCAGCTTCGTGCCGCTGCCGATGTCACGCGACGATATCGGTTCATACCTGGGCATGAGTGCGGCCACGGTGACCCGCATGCTGGCGAGGTTGCGGAGCCAGGGATCCATCGCCATCCGTGCGGATGGCGTGGATGTGCTCCATGAAGCGTCCCTGCGCGGTTGAGCGTTACAGCTTCACCCGCACGCCCACCGTAAAGAAACGCCCGACCACACCGTTCTGCGCATAGGTCGGGTTGTAGTTCAGTGCCGCATAGTTCAACGGGTCGAACGGGGCTTTCTTGTCGAACGCATTCATGATCGAACCCGTGAGCGCTATCTTGTCCGTGAGGTCATAACGACCGGTCAGGTCGAAGTCCGTGAACGAGGCCATCCGGCAATTCGCAGGCAGGTTCTCACCGGTATCCGTATTGGTCGAGAAGCAGCCCGAGGTGATGTCCGGTGCGGTCAGTTTGAGTCCGCTCGTGTAGTACACGGTGCCGGTGATAGTCGCCTTGCCGAACGAAATACTGTTCGCCCATGAACCACGGTAGCGTGGCGTACCCGCGCCCGACGACACGCCATAAGGACCGTGCGTGCCGACGAAGTCGAGCGTGGTGCCGTCCTGCAGGGTCAGCTTCCAGCTGATGATCTTGGTCAGGTTGATTTCGCTGGTGAAGCGCACGTTCTCATTGAAGCTGTAGCCACCCTTGAGGTCGAGGTCGACACCCTGGGTTTTCAGCGAGTTCTGGTTCACCCACGGTGCCGCCACGACCAGGGGCCGCGGAAGCGCGCCGGGCGCCGCCGGGTCCGGACCATCCGCCACGATCGCCGACCCGGCCGGCAGCGGCTCACCGGCAAAGTACGCATCGAGAACGGCGTTGGGATCCTGCTGCGCAATCACCCCGGTTTTCTTGATCCGGTAGAAATCCAGCGAAGCACTCAGATCCTGCGTCGGCTGGAACAACAGCCCCAGGGTGTAGCTCTTCGACCGCTCCGGCTGGATCTTCGGATTGGATGTGGTAAGGAAGGCCAGCGGATACGGCTGCACGTAACCACTATTGCCGTGCGCATTCTGGAAATCCTCGGGCGGCGTAAACGTCGCAAAGCCTTCGCTCTGGCTGTCTCCGCTCTCGGAGAACCCCGGTGCACGGTAGCCCTTCGAGAACGTGCCGCGCACGGCCAGTTGCTCGAACGGTTTCCACTTGAAGCCGATCTTCGGTGAGAAGTTGTTGCCGAAGTCCGAGTAGTGGTCGAAACGACTGGAAGCATCCACTTCGAAGGACTCCGTGAACGGCGCATCCAGTTCCACGTAAACGCCGCCCACGGTGCGCTGGCCCTTCGTACGCGCGACACCGAGACCCTGCGCCTGCAGGTTCGCATTGAGGTCCGGATCGCTCTGTTGTTCGTGGCGCACATCGACGCCGGTGGCGAGACCGAGCGAGCCACCCCCCAGATCCATCAGCGGGCGCGTCACATGGAAGTCGAGCGATTGCAGGTCGCTGGTGGACGTCTTCCGCAAGGTCGGCGATAGCGCATCGAGAAGCTCGCGCGAGTTCGCCGAAGGGTTGACGAAGTTGTACGTGCCATTGGTGACGGCAGAAATCAGGGCGCCGTAGTTGAGCAGCCCGTCCAGGCGCGTATCCAGCGAATCATGGTTGAGCACCAGGGCCGTGTCGTAGCTCCACTCACCCCACTGCCCGGTCATGCCGCCAACCAACCGCAGGTTGTGGTTATCGGTCTGGCCGCTGGCCAGGGCACTCGGGAACGAGTAGTTGATCAGTGCCGCGCTACCCTGGGCCGCGAACGGATTGTTCGGATTGAGCGAGCCGTCCGGCAGCGTCGCCGGCAAGGCGATCGCGTTGGTGTTGTTCGGCGTGCTGGCCTGGATCTGCGCCGGGGTACCCGGGAATGTCGTCTTCACCTCGTAATAGCTCGCGCCGATATACGCCTGTGAGGTGTCCGACAGCTTGATGGTGAAGCGGCCATATAACCCGCCCCGTTCAACGGTGGGTTGGATGGCGGTATACAGCGCGCGGTTCTGCGCGCAGTAGCTACCCGGATTGGCCGGGTCGTCGGTGATCAGGGTGCCGAGCGAACCGCACGCTTGCAGCGGCTGCGCGAGGCCGCCTGGATCGGCCACGCCGGAGGTCACGTCGCCTGGACGTGACAAGGTACCTGGCGTCACCGTGCCATAGATCGAGCCGGAATTTTGCGAGGGTTGGCCACCGATCAGGTTGTTGCCGCCGCTGCGGCGCAGATCCGCGGTGTTGTACGGATAACCGCGATCGCGGGTCATGATGCTGTTGTCCTTCTGGTACTCCGCACTGAAGTACGCGTTCCAGCCGTCCTTCCTCAGGTCGCCGCCGCCGAACAACACCGTGCCACGCTTCGTCAGCCCTCCGCCATGCTCGGAAGTGCCGACATCGGCCGTGAACTCAGCGCCCTTGAAGCTCGGCTTGAGAATGATGTTGACTACGCCGGCGATGGCATCGGCGCCGTACAGCGATGACGCACCATCTTTCAGCACTTCGATGCGATCGATCGCGTTCGACGGAATGGTGTTGAGATCGACAAAGGACCGCTGGCCGTCATCGGTTACCGGGTAGTTCGCCGCACGGCGGCCGTCGATGAGCACAAGCGTCGAGTTCACGGTCAGGCCGCGCAGCGCCACACCCGTGGCACCGACGGCGAAGCCGGCAGTGAACGAGGCCGGGATGGAACCGCTGTTGTCGGCCGAGATGGAACGCACCACGTCGGAGACGGTGGTCAGGCCGCTTTTCTGGATATCCGCGGCCGTGATCGTTGTCACCGGCGATGGCGTTTCCACATCGATGCGCGGCAGGGCCGAGCCGGTGACCGTGATGGCGGTCAGTTCGGTCGTTTTTTGCTGCGACGGGTCGTCCGGCGGAGGCGTCTGCGCGGCGGTGGCGGGGGCTGGCGGAGGCGGCGTCTGGGCCGAAGCCTGTGCACAGGCGCATGCCAGTGCGGCGGCGATGGCCAAAGCGAGGCCGTGGCGCCGAGGCGCCATGATTGTTTTCGTTTTCATTGTGAGTCTCCGGGCCTTAGGGGAGTTGGGCTGGGACTTCGCGACCCGACGAATGAGAACGCAACGAGACATTCACAGGGACGCAAGGAAAACTTACGCCGTGTAAATGGATTGCACCATCGGCCATTCGGAATAACTTGCAGGGTCTGAAAGAGGCACGTGATGGCACGCGCTATGCAGGCACGATGCAGCCGGCTAACCCGGATTCGGTGCCTTGCGCAGGGGGTCGAGCAGACGGCGCAGACCGTTATGGTCCAGCTCAAGCATGATGGCCAGGAGGCGGCCAAGCTCTCCGGGGGGAAACCCCTCCCGCGCAAACCACGCAAGGTAGTTTCCGGGGAGGTCGGCGATCGCTCTCCCCTTGAACTTGCCGAAGGGCATCACCGCCGTGGCGAGTTTCGCAAGGTCCTGGCGGAAGGCGTCATTGGGATCGGTCATGCGGCCATTCTAACCGCCTACTCGTCACCCGGATCGAAGCCCTCCCGCTCCTTCATCAGTTTGCGCGCCGCCGCGACGCCCAACGTCATGCCTTCGGCGCAGGCATCCTCTTCATTCTCATGCAAGGTGGTGCAGAGCTTTTCGGCGAGCTCGTCGCCGTCTTCGCTGATGACGTATTTGCCGCGCCAGCGCCCGGGTTTGGCGACATAGCACGAACCTTCCACGTCGAAGAAGCCGATCTTTCGATGCGTCATGGGTGGGGGATTCCTCCTTTCTTGCCCCCATCCTATGCATCGCGCATCAAGGTGACGTGCAGCGCTATTGCAGACCGCTCACCGGACGCTTCGCATTCGATTCGAATTCGCGCCAGATACCGTCGGCACCTTCGACCGAAACCAGCACTTGCAGGCCGCTGTGGACGCCCAGCAGCTTGGACTGCTGCACCGCGTAGGCGATGGCGCCCACACGCGTTTCGAAATTTTCCATGGGCACGCCATTCATCTGCACGTGCCACAGCCCCGCGAGATCGGGGCTGAACGGAATGTCGTAAATCACCAGTGCCATGGATCGGAGGGCAACCTTAAGGTTTGTTACGGCGGATGCGGCGGATGGGCAAGATTATCCGTTCGCGAATGCCCCCACAATGGAAGGATGACGCATCTTTTTCTTCACGTCGGACTCACGTCGGAAGGCATCGGCGGACGTGAACGCAAGGACAGCGGACGTGACCGATGGCAGGCGACCGAAGGCGACCTTCGTCTAGACTTCGGCGATGACGACGCCCCGCATCCTTCTTGCCCTGCCCCTTCTCTTCGGTCTGGCCGGTATCGCCGCCGCCCAACCCCAGACAACACCTCCCCCCTTGCCTGCGTCGGCCAGCAGCGTGCCCACGCTCGAAGCCGTGACCGTCAGCGGCGTGCAGCCGGGGCCGGGCCTGTGGAAGGTCAGCCGGGACGGACACACCCTGCTCATCCTTGGCAGCCTGTCGCCATTGCCGCAGAACATGACCTGGAAGTCGGACGAGATCGACGACGCCCTCGCCCATTCCAGCGAGCTGATCCTGCCGCCGAAGGTGGAGATCAAACCCAATGTCGGCTTCTTCGGAAAGCTGGTCCTTCTGCCCTCTTTGATCGGCGTCCGTAATGCACCCGATGGCGCCACCCTCAAGGACACCGTGCCTGCCGACGTTTACGCGCGCTGGCTGACGGTGAAGGCCCGATACATCGGCGACGACCGCTCCGTGGAACGCTACCGCCCGATCTTCGCCGTCGTGGAGCTGTACAAGAACGCGGTGAAGAAGACCGGCCTGGGCAAGGCCGGCGTGATCACGCGCACCGTGGTGGCCATCGCCACCAAGTACAACCTCAAGCAGACGCCCGTGCAGTACACGCTGATGGTCGACGACCCGCGCAAGGCCGTGAAGGAATTCAAGCGTTCGACGCTGGACGATCTCTCCTGCTTCACGCTGAGCGTCGACAACATCGATGCGCAGCTCGCCGACATGACCCGACGCGGCAATGCGTGGGCAACCGGCGACATCGCTGCGCTCCGCGACGACCGCACGGCGAAGCAACGCGCGGCCTGCCTGGACGCCGTCACAGACGGTGGCGTGGCCGAGCGGATCGGCCTCACGGACATACCCAAGGCCGTACGTAACGCATGGCTCACCGTAGTCGACACCGCCATGGCCCGCGACACCCAGGCCGTTGCCATCGTGCCGATCGAGGACCTGCTCGGCGACGACGGCTACCTGGCGGCGCTCCAGGCCAAGGGCTACAAGGTCGAAGCCCCCGACGACGCCGACTGAACCGGCGACGGAACCTGGGCGGGCGGCACGCCCTCGCGAATGATCGCTGAGAAGTCGTCGCCCGGTCCGGTGGCCCTCGCCCGGTCAGTGATCCGCCCGAGCCGCCGCCATTCGTCGATGGAAAGCCGGCTGTCGAGCGCGCCGTTGTCCCTGAGGTAGCCAGGGAGGTATCCGGTCAGCAGCAGACGGATATCGAATGGAAGGCCATCGTCGATGCGTCGCGCCATGCGGTAGACAATCGTCGTGCAGTTCGACGTCACCGTATTGTAGAAGCGCGGATGCTGCACCAGCTCGTTGGCTGCCGTCACGTACGAAAGGAACAGCGAGCGCATCGCTTCCTTCGGCATCCGCAGCGGGAAGATGTAATCGTCTTCGCCGCGTACATTGGTTCGCACGCGAACGATGTCGTGCTCGTCGGCGGCGATCAGCACCAGCTCGAACTGCTTGAAAAAACCGCCGACCTCCGAGAATGCCTCGCCTTTCTCGCGGCGGATCTCCATCGAGAAGACCACGTGGCGACCATCGTCGAAGCCGAACGAGAGCATGGCGTGCGCGATCGCTTCGCTCGACCAGTAGGAAAGGATCGCGTCGGCCGACACAAGGTGGTCGAGGTCGTAGTCGCGTGTTTCCCAGCGGGCGTCGAAGTCGTCGTCGGTACGCCAGTCGAAGTCGCGCACGTTGTGCAGGGTGACCCGGGATCCATGGATCTCACCGGACAGCAGCTGGGCCACGTCGTCGGCCCAGACCCGATCGTTTCGCGGCCGGATGGTTGTCCACCAGCCGATCAGCACGGCCAGCGCTACGGCCACGGCGATCGGCGCCCACCAGGCTCGCCAGCCGAACATGGCCACTAGCAGGCCCACGTACAGAACGCTCCACAGCACCGCACCGGTCGCACGCACCGGGACGGCGCCGGGCAGCTGGTAGAACAAGGCGATCGCCCCCCAGGTACCGGAGAGGAACAGCAGCACGCCCGCCAGGGCCCCCGTGATGGTTCGGGCGAGCATCCTGCGTTTTCTCATGGGCAAAAGGGTTCCGAATGGCTCATCGGGCAAGCGTCGCCGCTGTCGTCGGGGAACGCAAACGTTTCCGCCGTTCAAATGACCTATTCGGACTATGGCGCACTGCCACAAAGCGGGTTATTTTCGGCATGAAGCCGGCCATACGAGCACGGCAATGCTGTTTCGAAAGGGGGCTCGCATGGTCCGTTTTCCAGCGACACCGCAGGCGATTGTCTTCGACCTCGACGGCGTGCTCTTCGATACCGAAGCGCTCTACCGCGACGCCCTGCTTGCCGCCGCCTCGGACGTCGGCATCCATATCCCGCTGTCGCTGTGTCAACGAATGGTCGGCCTGCACGGTCATGCGGCACGCATGCTGCTTCGCGAATACGTGGGCGACGAGGTCGACCTCGACGCCGTATGGACGGGCGCCTCGGACCGTTACCATGCCATGTTCGAGACCGACCTCCGGCTGAAGCCCGGCGTGAACGCCCTGTTGGACACCCTCGACGAGTTTGGCCTGCCCCGCGCCATCGCCACCTCGTCGTCCCATGGCACGGCTATCCACCACCTCGAGAAGTTCGGCCTGCGTGACCGTTTCGACGCCCTCGTGGCGGCGGGAGACTGCGAGCGCTGCAAGCCCTACCCCGATCCCTACCTGCGCGCGGCGCGCATCCTCAACAAGCCAGCCAATTGCTGCCTCGCCCTCGAGGACTCGCAAGCCGGCGTGCGCTCCGCGGTGGCCGCGGGGCTGCCGACGATCATGGTGCCCGACCTGCAGCAGCCGTCGGCCGAGCTACGCCGCCTGTGCGCAGGCATCGTGACCGACCTGGACGTCGTGAACGACTGGCTCCGCCAGGCCTGCGGCGCTGCCAGCCGCGACGCCCCGGCGCATTGATCAGCCCGAAGTGACCTCGCCAATCGCGTCGTGGACCAGCACGGAGGCGACCTGATCGCCCTCGTGATCGACCACGGGATAGGCCGAGCCCTGCATCGTCTGCCGCGAGCCATCTGGCCGGCGAACCACCCAGCGGGCGTGCTTGCTGGTCTCGCCTTTACGAACGGCGCGGGCTAGCGGGAGGTCTTCGGAGGGGTATGGACGGCCTTCTTCGGTGAAGATGCTGTACATCCGGCTGTAATCTTCCGGCCCCACGGCCAGCCGGACCCACCCATGCAGTTCCGCCGCACGTTCGTTGACGTGGACGATATCGCCCTGGGCATCGGCGACGATCACGCCAAACGATGTGTCCTTCAGGCTGCGCCATGGGTGGCCCCCAAAGGTCCACGGCTCATCGAAGCTGATACGCGACATCTCACCCCCGTTACGATGTCTGGCGGCTCGCCGGTTTCCGACGACGTGGCGGCCATAGTGGAGAAAAGCGCCCTCAGCCACAAGCGAACCACGTCGCGTCCACACAACGTGCATGGGCGAAGGCGAAGACTGGTCACTCTTACCGCGTGGGAGGTCGACCATGGGTCGCTTTGACGAGCGCAACGTACCGGGCGACGAGTTCGGCAGCATGTATGCCAACCGGGGCCGTTTTCCCGATGAGCGCGATTTCGGGGGAAGTCCCTTTGAAGCAGGCCATGAACCCGGCGGCGCGGGGCAGCATCCTGGGCACCGTCACTTTGGCGGCAATCACGCTTACGAGGGCCGGCATCCCGGCCACCGCAATTTCGGCCGCGACGGCGAAGCCTCCGCGCGCGGCGGCGAAGGGCGCCGCTGGACAGCTTCGGGATATCCCGGCGGACATCGCGGCATCGGTCCGCAAGGCTACGTCCGCTCCGACGAGCGCATCCGTGAGGATGTCTGTGAACGACTCACGGTACACGACGCGATCGACGCCTCGAATATCGAGGTCGGCGTAACGGAGGGCGTGGTCACCCTCGGCGGCGACGTGCCGGAGCGTTACATGAAGCATCTGGCCGAAGACGCGGTCGTCGACACCGTCGGCGTGAAGGACGTGGAGAACGGACTACGCGTCCGTGCGGGCGCCGGGGCCGATGCCCGGATCAGGCCCGGCCAGCCGCCGACAAGGTGACACTGGCAGGAGCCGCCGCATGCACGGCGGCGCGGCAGCATGCTTCCCGGATGGCATGCTCCAGTTGCTGCGCGCTGTACGGCTTGCGCACCAGGGGCGCGAAATAACGGACAGGGATGTCGAGCGGCATGGCGCCCGTGGCTAGCACGTAGGGAATGCCGCGACGAATGAGTTCGTCCAGCGCCGGGTAAGCCATGATGCCCTGCAGATCGAGGTCGACAACGGCGACGTCGCAACGCTCCACATGCGCCACGCGGATGGCGTCTTCGATACAACCCGCACACGCTACGACGTCGTAGCCCAGCCGCCCCTCGAGGAGGTCGGTGAGCGCGGCAGCCAGCCCGGTATGGTCTTCAAAGATGATCGCGCGCGGTGCGCCCGGCACAGTACTCATGAAAGCCTCGATATCGGCTTTGGGGGGGTCTGTGGCTCAAGCTACTACCGAATTTGCGCCTTGAATATAGACCACTCGGCAGATTTTTCAGGGGCGATGACTTAGCTCGATTGAATCGCAGTTCCGTCATATTCCATCACCGATCGTCGTCGGGTTCGACGATAAATGGCGGGGCACCACCGGTGCCTTTATTTCTTGCCCCGACATCGTCACCGACCCTCGCCAGGCGCTGCACGATCCGTCCGCTGTCACGACGCAAAGAATCCCCCGGCTCTTCCACGTGTAGTCACGTTCGCAACTCCTGAAGGGACAGGACGCCACCACCTTGCCCCTCGCGAGAGCGGCCCGTCAAATACGCCGCGCGCGACCGATCAGCGCGCGAGCCACTGCGCTGCCAGCGCGAGCGCGGCAGGCAGGGCCTGCACGTACAGGATACGACGGCTCGCGGTGAGCGCGCCCCACAGGCCCGCGACCACAACACAGCCCAGGCCATAGAAAACGAAGGCCATGGCGAAGGGCTCGCGCAGTACCAGGCCAAGCACCAGCGCGACCACGAGAAAGGCGTTGTAGAGACCCTGGTTCGAGGCCAGGGCCGTGCTGTCACGGGCAAATTCTGGCGTTATGCCGAAGACCCTGGGTCCGCGCGTGCGCCAGAGCAGCATTTCGAGGATGACGATGTACACGTGGATCAGGATCACCACGAGGGTGAGTACGGTAGCTGCGATGGCCATGGCGATCCTTTCCTCGAGAATGACCGCGATTCTACTTAGGCCGGATGGCGGATTGCAGGGGGCCGGCGCCGACGCTTTCATTAGAGGATGGGTAACCTCATGGCAGCACAGGAGATCTCGCTGGAAGCCCTCGGGCTGCTCCAGGCCCTTCTGCACCACGACTACTTCGAAGCCCAGTTTCGCGCCAACCACGTGGCCCGGCACGCTCTCGAGCACGAGCACCTGCCCGTGGCCGACGCCGCCGAACGGATCGAGGGTCTGCTCGAGCGCGGCTGCCCGAACAGCGTGGAGCTGCGTATCGCGCTGCGTGTCCTCGCCGCGTCGGTGGACAGCATGCAGTTGATCGCGCTCGATCGCGCCGGGCGCATTCTCTGAGCCGGAGGGGATGATCTAGACAGGGCGCCGCGCCTGTCGGGTAGGATCGGGGCATCCCCATCGGAGGTGCCCATGAACAGCGAAAACGACGGTATCAACCTGGCCGCCGAGCCCAGCGGTACGGGCTGCGTGGAATGCCTCGCCGCCGGCACATGGTGGTTTCATCTGCGCCGTTGCGCCCAGTGCGGCCACATCGGCTGCTGCGACGATTCCCTGCACAAACACGCCAGCAAGCACGCGCACGAAGCCGGCCACCCGGTCATCCAGAGTTTCGAGCCCGGTGAGGACTGGTTCTACGACTACCGCAACGACGACATGTTCGATGGGCCGTCACTGAAGCCGCCGCACAGCCACCCTCGCGATCAGCCCACGCCGGGGCCGGAAGGTCTCGTGCCACGTCACTGGCAGGCCGTGCTCGCGCGCGGCGAGGAAGGCTGATGAAGGCGATCGTGTTCGAGGAATTCGGTGCGGCCGATGTCCTGCGGCTCAACGACGTCGCGGAGCCCGAGCTTCGCCCCACCGACCTGCTCGTCCGCAGCCATGCTGCCGGGGTGAATCGCGCCGACGTCATCCAGCGTACGGGCGGCTACGGCAAGGACATCTACGGCGACTCGGCGATCATGGGCCTGGAGATCGCTGGCGAAGTGATTGCCATCGGCAAGGACGTCCAGGGTTTCGCCCTGGGCGACCGGGTGATGGGCATCGTCGGCGGCGGTGGCTACGCCGAACAGGCCCGCATCGACTACCGCATGGCGATGCCGATCCCCGAGGGCATCGACTACGTGCAGGCGGCTGGCATCCCGGAGGCATTCGTGACTGCTCACGAAGCGGCCTTCCACCTCGGCCGGCTCGACGCCGGCGAGAGCATCCTGATCCACGCCGGGGCCAGCGGCGTCGGCTCCGCCGCCGTGCAACTCGCCCATGCGGCGGGTGCGCGGGTATTCGCGACAGCGAGTGCCAGCAAGCTCGATCGCGTGCGTGACCTCGGCGCGGACGTCGCTATCGACTACAAAACCGACGACTTCGCCAGGGCCATCGAGCGCGAAACCGGCGCCAGGGGCGTCGATGTGATCGTGGATTTCATCGGCGCGCCCTACTTCGAACGTAACCTGGCATCGCTGGACTTCGGCGGGCGGCTCGTCGAGGTGGGCCTGCTTGGTGGCGCGAAAGGTGCCTCCCTGCCCCTGGATCGCCTGCTGTATCGCCACCTGCAGATCATCGGCACGGTGATGAAGTCTCGGCCGCAGAGCGTCAAGCAAGCCATGACGCAGCGCTTCCGCGATCGTTGGCTGCACACCTTCGACGATGGCACGCTGGTGCCGGTGATCGACAGCCAGTTCCCCCTCGCCCAGGCCGCGGAGGCGCATCGACGCATGGAGTCTTCGTCCAGTATCGGTAAGATCATCCTCACCATGTAGCCGCCACGACGAGTTTGACGATGAGTGAGACGATCAGCTGGGCCGACTTCGAGAAAGTGATGCTGGTGGCGGGCACCGTGATCCGCGCCGAGGTTTTTCCCGAAGCGAAGCGCCCCGCCTACCTGATCTGGGTGGACTTCGGCCCCCACGGCGAGCGCAAGACCAGTGCGCAGGTTACCGGCGTCTACCAGCCCGGGGAGCTCGTCGGTCGGCAGATCGTCGGTGTGATCAATTTCCCCGAGAAACAGATCGGGCCGGTGCGCTCGCAGTTCCTGCTCACCGGCTTCCACACCGACGAGGGCGTCGTGATCACGACTGTCGAGCGACCCGTACCCAACGGCACCCGGATGGCCTGACCAGGCACATGCGCTGCCGCAGGGCGAGTTGCGCTACTTCGCCGGCGTGTCGAACACCGGGTCTTTGAGTCCTGCGATCGTGTGCGATCCACCGGCCTGCATTTCGAGAACCACGATGTCGTTGCGGCCCTTCTTCAGCCAGGAAGCCGGCGCGTAGAGCGTCTGCTGCGGCCCGATGTGCCAGAAGCGGCCGAGATGATGGCCGTTCACCCACACGTTGCCCTTGTTCCAGCCACGCATGTCGAGGAAGGTGCCGTCCGGCTTCGCCATGGTGAAGCTGCCGTGCCAGAACGCCGGGCCCTGCCCCACGGCACCGGACGCAAAGTGCAGGCTCGACAGGTCGTCGAGCGGCAACGGGTAGACCGACCAGTCGAGCAGGTCCTCGCCGGCGACCTGCACCGAATACGTAATGCCCTTGTAGTCGTCTTCCATGCCGGGGCCGATATTGATGCGTCCCATGTTCTCGACAACCAGATCGAGCGTGTTGCCCGCCTTCAGGTCCACCGGCATCGCGTGCTGGTCCTGGCGGCGATCCAGCGTACCTAGCGGCTTGCCGTTGGCGAGCACGGTGGCGTAATCGCGCACGTCGCTCACATCGAGCGAGCCCTTGGCATCGGCGTCGAGGGCCTTCCGATAGAGGATCAGTCCGTAGTTCTGGCCGAAGGTTTCCATACCGTGCGGCGTGACGGTCGTCTGCGGTTTCGACAGACCTGGCAGCGCATCGAGCAGACTCACCGACGTGTCCAGCGTGAAACGCGGGATAGCGACTGTCGGCGACGAAGCTGGCACCTTGGGCAACGTCTCCCCCTTGGGAAGGTGTGCAGCGATCACCTTGCGCAGCGCCTCGTACTTCGGGGTGATGCGGCCGGCTTCGTCGATCGGTGAATCATAGTCGTAGCTGGTCGTGACCGGGAGGTAATGCGCATCGTCGTTGTTCGCGCCGTTCATCCAGCCGAAGTTCGTGCCGCCATCGACCATGTACAGGTTGAACGAAATGTCGTGGTCCATCATCCACGACACCGCGCTGCTCACGTCGCCGACCTCGCGCGTCTTGTGTGCCATGCCCCAGCGGTCGTACCAACCCGTCCAGTACTCACCGGCCATGCGCGGCATGCCTTCCATCAGCGGCGCCGAACGACGAAACGCACGCTCGGTCTGCTTGCCGTCGCCGGTGAAGTTGATCACCGAAACCATGCCGGGCAACGATCCGCGCGGCATCCAGGTCGGCCCTGGCCCGTTGGAGGTGAACATCGGAACATCGAAACCGGCGTCGACCATCTGCTGGTGGATCGCTTCGAGGTAATCGTGATCGTTACCGACGTAGCCGTACTCGTTCTCCACCTGCACCATGAGGACCGGACCGCCACGGCTGCTCAGCAGCGGCGCGAGTTCCTGATTCAGTCGCTTGAACCATGCGGCACTGGCCTTGAGGAAGCGCGGATCGAAGGAACGGATGCGCAGGCCCGGCGTGCGCAGAAGCCATGCCGGAATGCCGCCGAACTCCCATTCGGCACAGACGAAGGGACCGGGACGCACGATGACGTTGAGGCCCTCTTCCTGCGCGGTACGCACGAACGTGGCGATGTCGCGGTCACCGCTGAAATCGAACTTGCCCGGCTCCGGTTCGCTCTCGTTCCAGAAAGCGTAAGTCGTGATGGTGTTGAGCCCCATCGCCTTCGCCTTGCGCAGGCGGTCGCGCCAGTCCGCATGGGGAATGCGCGGATAATGCATCTCGCCAGAGCGGATCACATATGGCTTGCCGTCGAGCAGGAACTGCCCGTGGTCGACAGCGAAATGCGGTGTGGACGCGGCAGGCGCCGTAGCGAAGGACGGATAAACCGCACCCGCCAACAGGCAGGTCGACAGGAGCAGACTCAGGCGCTTCATCGTCTCTTCCGAAAGTGCGAAGCGTCCGACGTTACCGACCCCACCCCCACAGAACAAGGACCCCCATCACACCAGCGCCCCCTGCAGGAGCCGATTCATCGGCGATGGGCGCTGGCGTCAAACCGAATCAGGCCGTAAAAAAGCTCGGCGAAACCTCCACCGCAAACGGGTCGTGCAGCCGCACTTCCCGGCTATCCACCGAAACGATCTCGTACGGCACGTAAATGAAACGCGCGTAGCCGTCCGATTCCAGATGCACACGGACACCATCCTTCACTGGCGCTTCGAACTCGTCCGGAATCGTGACGTTGGCAACCAGTGCCGCGGCGACCGCTTCAGCCGGTCTGGCCGTCGAGAATCGTTCGAAGATCACCCGATAGACGTCGGGAGCATCCGGCTGGTCATCCACACCGTCATGACCCGGATCGGCGGCGAGTTTGCCTTCTTCCGATACCGTGGCGCCGAACGGGTAGAAATCGCCGTTCTCCTCCAGCATCTCCTTCGCGAAATCCATCGAAAAGGTGAACAGCTGGTTGAGCCGCGCCTGCGTGACGTCCATACGAATTCCTCGAACACGCCGATCGGCGATGGGTGGGGGCATCGTAAGACAGCGCGAGCTGCGAAGCTATGCCGGGGTCGGGAGGCTCTGCGACAGTTGATCGGCGGGGACCGGACTACCCAGCAGGAAGCCTTGAAGGACATCGCAGCCCAGGCGCGTGAGCAATGCCTGTTGTTCCGAGGTCTCCACGCCTTCGGCCACGATCTTCAAACCGAGGGTCTTGCCCAGGGCGATGATCGCCGAGATGATGGCCTCGTCGTCGTTGCCCTGGGTCAGTTCGGTCACGAAGCCACGGTCGATCTTCAGTTCGTCGGCGGGCAACTGCTTGAGGTACAGGAGACTGGAGTAACCCGTGCCGAAGTCATCGATCGAGATGCCCACGCCCAGGGCCGCCACCTCGTTGAGGATGGCCAGACTGGCCTCCGCATCGCGCATGGCGGTGGACTCCGTAATTTCCAGGACCAGGCAGGCAGGGTCGAGCGCATGGCGCTCCAGCGTCGACCGAAGCACATCGACCAGACCGGCGTGCGTGAGCTGCACGGTCGACAGGTTCACTGCCATCGTCCAGGCCGCATGTCCTTCGTCCTGCCACACACGCATCTGCCGGCAGGCTTCGTCGATCACCCAGTTGCCGATGGGTACGATCAGGCCCGTGCGCTCGGCCACACCGAGGAAGTCGTCCGGCGGGACCAGGCCCACACCGGGCTTCTGCCAGCGCAGGAGCGCTTCGACGCCCACAACCGGGCCATCGGGCGAGACGAGCTTAGGCTGGTAATAAAGCAGGAACTCATGCTGATCGATCGCCCGACGCAGGTCATGCTGCAACTGCAGCTGCTGGTGCACATTGGCGTTCATCGCGCTCTCGAAGAAGCAGTAACCATTACGGCCCTGCTCTTTCGCGTGATACATCGCGGCATCGGCGTTGATCATCAGGTCGTGCGTCGTCCGGCCGTTCTCCGGGAAGATCGCGATACCTACGCTGGCCGAGACATGCACACTGTGATCGTCGATCAGATAAGCCGCGCCGAGCGCTTCGACCAAACGTTGTGCCTGCACGGCCGCGTCCTCCGGCCTCGCAACATCCATCGCCATGACGAACTCGTCGCCACCCAGGCGCGCCACGGTGTCTTCACCGCGCTTGGTGACGAGGATGCGGCGCGATACTTCCTTCAGCAGCAGATCGCCCACGTGGTGGCCATAAACGTCGTTCACCGCCTTGAATCCATCCAGGTCCATGAAAAGCACAGCGAACTGGCGGCCTTCGCGCGTGGCCTTGTGGATCGCCTGATCCAGGCGGTCGCCGAGAAGCACGCGGTTGGGCAGGAGCGTCAGGTTGTCGTGCAGGGCGAGCTGGACGAGCTCGCTATTGGCGCGATCCAGCGAGGTGGTCAGGACATTGGCGCGAACGTCGAGCATCGACACGATCAGCGCGATGGCGAACACGGCAAGGCTGACGACGATCACGACCACGGCCAGCCACTTGGCATCGATGCCGCTGTTGGCCGCGCCGCAATAGCTGCCGACGGGAAAATCGGTCGCGGCCATACCCGTGTAGTGCATGCCAACAATGGCGCAGCCCATCACCAGGGAGGCCCCCAGCCGAGCCAGGACCACGCGCTCGACGTCTTTGCGGAGGCGAAAGGCAATCCACAGTGCGGCGCCCGAGGCCAGCACCGCGATGACGACCGACAATGAGAAAAGAAGCGGGTCGTAGACGACGCCGGGCATCATCCGCATGGCCGCCATGCCGGTGTAATGCATCGCGGCGATGCCGGCGCCCATCACCAGGGCACCCACGACCAAGCGCCGCTTCGGCAACTGCTCGTGGCACACCATCCACAAGGCGAACGCCGAGGAACCGATGGAGAAGGCCAACGAAAGCAGGGTCAGGTCGAGGTCGTAGCCGATCGCAATAGGCAGGCTGAAGGCCAGCATCCCGATGAAGTGCATCGACCAGACGCCAATGCCCATGGCGAACGATCCGCCCACCAGCCAGAGCACCGAGGCTGTACCGCGGGTGCTCGATACGCGCCCGGCCATGTTCAGCGCCGTGTACGAAGCGAGGATGGCGACCACGAGTGAGAAAACGACGAGGACGCCGCTGTAACTGCTGACGAGCATGGATTTACCTGAGGGGCCTGCGGTGCGGCCTCGCATCCGGGAGATGGACGGCCTCGTACAGGATATCGGCTTTGGGGCAGTCATCTTGAGGAGAAACGATCATTTCCGTCAGATTGACTGGAACACCACGGAGGTTCGGTCTACCTGCGCCCCAATCGATGACATCGAGCCGGCCTCCGCGCCGGGCTTTCTACGTAGTTCAACGGTTCCCGGGCACCGCCAGTCGGTGCAAGATCACTCACGGCTGTGCAATCTCCAGCCGCACGCCAAACGTAGTGTATACATAGCGAGAACGTCCTGATCGCAACCGCGGTCCGGCCAGTGCCAGGCAGGGGTTTCATATCGATGAATCTCGAACGCCGCAGAATCGGTGGATATGAGGTCGGCCGTTACCTGGCCGCCATGGCGGCGTGTCTGGCATTTTTCATGTTCGCCGGCTCCGTACACGCCCAGGCGCGCAGCACCGTGACGGCGCCCGATTCGATCGCCACCCGCGTCATGGCCTGCACGACCTGCCACGGCTTGCGCGGCGAAGGCAGCAACGACGACTACTTCCCCAGGCTGGCAGGCAAACCCCAGCGCTACCTGTACAACCAGCTGGTCGCCTTTAGGGACGGGCAGCGCAAGTACGCGCCCATGAACTACCTGCTCGAGTACCTGCCTGATGCCTATCTCCAGGAGATGGCCGGCTATTTCGCCGAGCAACAGACAGCCTTTCCAACGCTGCCGAAGCCCGATGTCTCACCTGCCGTGATGGCGCTTGGGCAGAAGCTGACCCTCGAAGGTGACGCCAGCAGGCATATTCCTTCCTGTGTCGCCTGTCATGGCGCATCGCTGACGGGTGTCTCACCCGATATTCCGGGATTGCTCGGGCTGCGCGCCAAGTACATCAGCGCCCAGCTCGGCGCCTCCCGCTATGGGGCGCGCGTCTCGGCGAAGCCCAACTGCATGCAGAAGATCACCGTGCTGCTCTCCAATGCGGACATCGCCGCGACCGCGGCCTATCTATCTTCCCTGCCCTCGCCGGCGAATCCGGCTCCTGCCACCGAGGGTTCGCTCAAGCTTGCCCTCACCTGCCAGAGTGGTGAAACCCGATGAGAGCGCATCGTGGGCTCGCGCTCGGCTTGCTCCTGCTGGCACAGGCCGTACATGGACAGGACACCTCGGTCGTGGCGCGAGGCGAGTATCTTGCACGCGCATCCGACTGCATCGCATGCCATAGCAACCCGGGCGATAAACCTTTCGGGGGCGGCCGGCCCATGGCGACACCCTTCGGCACGCTGTATTCGCCGAATATTTCGCCCGACCATACGACGGGCATCGGTGCGTGGACTGCCGACGAGTTCTACAACATGATGCGCACCGGCCGTTCGCGGACGGGCATGTTGCTTTACCCCGCCATGCCGTTTGCCGCGTATACAAAGATGACGCGACCGGACATCGACGCCATCTTCGCCTATCTGAAAACCGTGCCGCCGGTGCATCGGCCCAACACTCCTCAGGACCTCCGTTTCCCATACAACAATCGCTACCTCTTGCTGGGCTGGCGGACGTTGTACTTCAAGGAAGGCGAGTACAAGCCCGACCCATCGAAATCGAGCGACTGGAATCGTGGCGCCTATCTCGTCGAGGGGCCCGGGCACTGCGCAATGTGCCACACCGCCATCAATGCCCTGGGCGGCAGCTCGGCGTCCGCGGCATACCAAGGTGGACTCATTCCCATGCAGTACTGGTACGCACCCTCGCTGACGTCCAACAAGGAAGCGGGCCTTGGTGACTGGAGCATCGTCGACATCTCGGATCTCCTGCAGGCCGGTGTTTCCGCGCGAGGCGCAGTGTACGGGCCCATGGCCGAAGTGGTCCACAACAGCCTTCAGTATCTGTCGGACGCCGACATCCGTGCGATGGCCGTCTACCTCAAGGCGCTTCCGGCGACCGGCGAAGCCGCCACCCCGACGCAGGCCGAAGTACAAGGCAAGCTTCGCCTGTTTCCGCTGGGCAAGAAAATCTACACGGCCCAGTGCGCGACGTGTCACGGCGACCACGGCGAAGGCAAGGGGTCCGACTTCCCACCGCTGGCCGGCAACCAGTCGATCCAGATGACTTCGTCCGTCAACCCGATCCGCATGGTCCTCAACGGCGGTTATCCGCCCGGCACGATCCGCAACCCCCGTCCCTATGGCATGCCGCCCTTCGCGCAAGGGTTGTCGGACGAGGAAGTCGCCGCCGTGGTCACGTACATCCGTACCGCATGGAACAACCGCGGCACCGCCGTGACCGACGCGGACGTCAACGCCTTGCGCTCTGCTCCACTGGACTGAGGGACGACCATGACCGACATCGACCGGGACCCCGGCAACGAAGACAAGCGTGTCGACGAAATCGTGCGCGCCGGTCCACGTGGCGCCCTGATGGTGGCCGGCGTCGCGGTCGCCCTCGTGTTCCTGATGTGGTTCCTCTTCTACTTCTTCGCCTTCCTTCCGCGCGGCGTCATTTTTCACTAGAGGACTCGTCATGACCCGAGCGGTTCCCGCAGATCCACATGACGGCGAAGCCCTCGCCAAACGCATCGAGAATCGTTGGGCGCTCACCATGGTGGGCCTGGTCGCGCTGCTCGTGGCGATGGTGATCTTCACCGGCCTGCATTGGGCGACGATGCCGCCTTCGCGCGTCGAGACGATCAATCCTTCGACCCTGCATGTTGCCGGAGAATTCGTCGAGAGCAACCTTGGAAGTGCCGTGGAAGCGGATGGATCGGTCACGGTACGGATCATCGGGCAACAGTATTCGTTCACGCCCCAGTGCATCGTCGTTCCCTCGCGCACACCGGTTACCTTCCGTGTGACGAGTGCCGACGTCATCCACGGCATGCTCATCACGGGCACGAACATCAACTCGATGGTCTCCCCCGGTTACATCTCCACCTTCAAGACCCGCTTCGAAAAGCCCGGCGATCACCTGATGCCTTGCCACGAGTTCTGCGGTACGGGGCATGAAGGCATGTGGGCGAACGTCAAGGTGGTCGAACCGGACGCCTTCGCCAGACTGGTCGGCCCGACGAGGAGAGCCAGCTGTGATCTATAACAAGCGGCTCATCCTCGCTCACTTCTGGCTGGCCTTCGCGCTCTTCGGCGTGGCGATCCTCCTGGGTGAATGGCAGATGTTCATCCGCAGCCCGTTGCATGGGTGGCTGCGCAACGCGGACCTCTATTACCGGTCGGTCACGGCGCACGGCACCGTGATGGGCTATGTGTTTCCGACCCTGGTCGCCATGGGGTTCGGCTACTTCATTTCCGAAGCGGCGCTGGGGCAGCCGCTCGTCGGCCGGCGGTGGGCCTGGGCCGGCTATTACATGATCATCGTCGGCTCGGTAGCCGCGGTCGTGCCCGTCGCGATGGGACTGGACTCGGTGCTGTACACGTTCTACCCGCCAATGATCGGCAACGCGTTCTACTACATCGGCGTCGTTCTGGTAGTGGTCGGCTCCTGGGTCTGGGTCGCCCTGATGGGTATAAACCTGTATGTGTGGAAGCGCGCCCATCCTGGTGCGCCGGTTCCGCTGGCCATGTTCGCCAACGTGGCCGGGGCCTATCTGTGGGGATGGACCGCCGTTGGCGCCGCGCTGGAACTGCTTTTCCAGATCCTTCCTGTCGCACTTGGATTCGCGACGACGATCAATGCCGGGCTGTCCCGAGTGCTCTTTTCATGGACGCTCCACGCCATCGTCTATTTCTGGCTGATGCCGGCGTATATCGCCTTCTACACCATCGTGCCTCGTGCCATCGGCGGGCGGCTTTACAGCGACAGCATGGCGCGCATCTCGTTCGCGCTTTTCCTCGTCTTCGCCATGCCTATCGGTATCCACCATCTGTTCGCGGATCCCGAAGTCGGCTCTGGATTCAAGGTGGTCCATTCCATCTTCACAGCCATGGTCGCGGTACCGACGTTGCTGACGGTTTTCACGATCTGCGCATCGGTGGAAATCGCTGCACGTCTTCGCGGCGGCAAAGGCCTGTTCGGCTGGGTCGGGGCACTTCCCTGGGCCAATCCGCAGATGCTCGCCCTCGCGTTGTCCTTCGTCATGCTCGGCTTCGGCGGTGCCGGCGGCCTGATCAACATGAGTTACCAGCTGGACTCGACCATCCATAACACGCAGTGGGTGACCGGGCATTTCCATCTGATTTTCGGCGGTGCGATCGTCATCATGTATTTCGCCCTCGCCTACGATCTCTGGCCACACCTCACTGGCCGTGCGCTGCTGAATCTTCGTCTCGTTCACTGGCAGCTGTGGTTGTGGTTCATCGGCATGATCGTGCTGACCTTCCCCTGGCACTACGCCGGGCTGCTTGGCATGCCGCGGCGCATGGCGTTCTACGACTACACCGCGCCCGGCATGTTCGCCCAGGGCGTCTCTGTGGTGATGTCGACGATCGGTGGCGCCTTGCTGGTGGTGTCGGCAGCGCTGTTCATCACGGTGCTTGTCCGGAATCATTCCGCTGCCCGCGTCGACCCTGAGCCGTTCACCTTCAGCCGGGCCGTGCATGAGCCCGTGTCGCTTCCCTGGGCACTGAACGGCCTGGGCCTTTGGGTCGTCCTCATGATTGCCCTGACGATCACCAACTACGGCTTCCCGATCGTGCAACTCATGATGACGCCGGAAGGGCGCGTGCCGCCCGTCTTCGTGGGAGGAAAATCATGAGCTGCCCACTACTGCGCAACCGGTGGTTCGTCGGGAGTGTCGGCGGCACCTTCTTGCTTCTGGTGTTTTC
>Ga0247742_10000572_pt1 | contig 29057 bp, 25 predicted proteins | sample UWRJL208509C2_FD_180944 | JGI IMG/M metagenome (GOLD analysis project Ga0247742, IMG submission 180944) | Plant litter microbial communities from Arlington Agricultural Research Station in Wisconsin, United States - UWRJ-L208-509C-2 | ecosystem: Environmental > Terrestrial > Plant litter >...
TGTCGTGGGCCGGTCGCCCGGTGACGCTCGCGACCGTGTCGATCACCTCGGTCACCGTCGCGGTGCGGGACAGGCCGCAGGTCGTGGCGAGTCGGGAGACGGTGCCGATCCGCAGCGCGTCGAGGGCATGAAGTCGAGCGCCGCCGCGCTGGTAGAGCCGAGCTCGCCCCTCCATCGTCTCGCTTGCCCGCACCACGACAGGCAGGTTCTCCACCACGAGGGGCCCGAACCGACGCCCGCGCCAGACGGCGGCGGTGAGGGCGGTGATGGCGAGCAGCACGAGCACCGGGCCGACCCACGGCGGGGTGAGCTGTGCCAGCGTGGGGCCTCCGCCGAGGGCGGCGTCGCCCGCGACGGGCAGGTACCAGACCAGGTGCTCGTCCTGGCCGAGCAGGGTGAGCACGAGGGCGGCATTGCCGCGCTCGTCGACCTTCTCGTTGCTGAGGGCACCGCTCGCGCCGATCACGGTGAGCGAGCCCTGCTGCACCAGCGAGAACACCCCCGAGCGACTCTCGAAGCAGCCGATCGCGTCCGAACCCTTATCGATCCGCAGGCCGCTGACCGCCCCGGTGATCGTGCCGGCGGCCCGCGCCCCGGCAACCACGCAGTCGGCGCCGAGGGTGGCGCGGTCGACCTTTCCGGCGGCGTGCACGCCCGGAGCCAGCGCACCCAGCTGCGTGAAGGTCGGGGCGGCGACCACCGTGTGGTCTGCCGGGGCGACCAGGGCGGTCAGGCGGTCGGTGCTGAGCAGCGAGTTCGGGTCGGCCAGGAAGAGCGTCGACGGATGTGCGGCAAGCGCACGCTCGGTCGCCCGCAGCGTCGTGGTGACCGTCACCGTCACCCCCTGCTGCCGCAGCACCTCGGCGATCGCCTTGCTGCCCTTCGGGCTCGGGTCGGTGGCCGAGAACGGGGTGCTCGCCGCGCGCGAGATGCCGTTCACCACCAGTACGATCACGGCGATCAGCACCAGGAAGGCGCCGGCCGCGATCCAGAACAGCGATCGCCGGGTCGCTGCACGCAGGGTGGGGGTGGTGACCGTCATCCGGCGACCGTGACGTCGAGCAGCGGACGGGCCGTGCGCAGTTGCGTATCGAGCGTGGTGAGAGCGAGGTAGCCCTCCAGGGTGCCCGGGCGGCCGAGATAGCGCACGCCGTCGAAGGTCTCGGCGGCGCTCTCGAGTCGACCCGTGAGCGCGGGGAACGCCGCCCCGGCCCGTGCCGCGAAGGCGTGCGCCGTGGTGCCGGGGGTCACCGTCACCACCGTGCGCTCGGCGAGCCCGCGCGCGATGGAGCGGAACTGTTCTTCGATGGCGAGGCTGTAGTCCTCACGGTCGGCGGCATCCGCTGCGGCCCGCCGCATCGCGGCCGAGTCACGGCTGTCGTCGTCGCCGAACAGTGTGCCGACGACGGCACTGCGTCGACCGAGCCGCGGCGGCCCGAAGATGAGGTAGGCGACGACTGCAGCGGCCACCAGGACTCCGCCGACGAGGAAGAGCAGGGGAGCCTGAAACGCGCCGCTCGGGTTGACCGTGAGCGACCCGAGCCAGTCGAGGAAGGCCCGGGACAGCCGGTCGAACCAGGTGGGCTCCGCCGCGCGGTACTCGGGCCGCGACAGCTCGGCGATGATCCAGTCGCGAGCCTGGCCCGCGTCGGGATCGACCGGCACGTCCATCGGAAGGGTCACGCGGTGGCGCTCGGGAGGAAGGGGTCGGGCAGCTCCTCGCCGGCCTGCCGCGCCTCGACCACGCGGGCCAGCTCGAGGTCGAGCCCCTCGGTGCGGATGCGCAGGTCGATGTAGATGAGCGCCGTCGCGGCTGCCTGCACCACCGCGACGATCGCGCCGACCACCAGGGCCAGCACGAGGCTCAGCACGCCGATGCCGATGGTAATCGCGATCGTGGTCGGGCCGCCCTGCCCGTTCGGGTCGACGATCCCCACGATGAGCGGGCTGAGGAAGCTCAGCGGCACCGAGGCGATCTGCGTCGCGAAGTTGAGGATGACCGCCACCAGCAGCTCGATGCCGAGCGTGCGCCAGAAGAAGCCGCGGGTGAGGGTCCACGAGCGGCGCACCGCCGCACGGATGCTGAGCCGCTCGAGCACGATCGCGCTCGGCACCAGCGACAGTTTGGTTCCTAGCCAGAAGTAGAGCACCGCGCCGCCGGCCAGCCCGAGCAGACCGAGAAGCACGGCGAGCACGATCCCGGCGGTGCCGAGGGTGGCGACGAACAGCACGATGAGGCCGACCAGGATGCCGACGGCCACGAGTACCGCGCCGGTGATGAGCGCGCTCCAGCCGATGAGGGCTCCGATGCGCCCGCGGAACCGGCGGAACAGCTGCCCGGCGTTCTGCTTCTCCCCGAGCGCGGCGCGGGAGACCTCGAGTACGACGATGCCCTGCAGCAGCGCTCCGACCACGACGGACAGAGAGACTGGCACGAGCGCCGAGAGGCCGATCAGGAACGGTGCACCGTTCGCGATCGTCTCCGCGTCCTCCGTGGTGCTGAAATCGACGCGGGAGAGCACCGACCAGGTGACCAGCCCGACCACGACGATGGTGACGACGGTGACGATCGCCTGCAGCACGAGCGAGACGCCGAAGGTCGCGCGCGGGTTGCGGCGGAGCACGCGGAACGAACCGCCGAGGATATCGCCGAGAGTGAGCGGGCGCAGCGGGATCAGCCCGGGCTTCGGGGGCGGAGTCCATCCCGGGGCGCCAGCGGTCACGGTGGGTGGCGCGACCGGGGTGGGCGGGAGGTACGTGTATCCCGCGGGGGGCGGCGCGGTCGGGGAGGACGGATCTGTCGGGGCGGGTGGGGGAACGGGCGCCGCGGCATCCGGCGCTCTCCACTGCTGGTGATCCGCGCCGTTCTGACCTTCGCTCACAACCGCCCCCTATGGCCTCACGATTATGCTTCCACACTCGACTACTGTTATGCGAAACCCGCAGCCGCCCTGGCTGCCCACGAGCCAAGTTGGGACGATGACCGCACGCATTCTCGTTGTCGATGATGACACCGCCCTCGCGGAAATGATCGGAATCGTTCTGCGCTCGGAGGGCTTCGAGCCCTTCTTCAGTGCGGACGGTGGGGCGGCACTCGGCGTCTTCCGAGAGACCAGGCCCGATCTGGTGCTGCTGGACCTCATGCTGCCGAACAAGGACGGCATCGAGGTGTGCGCCGAGATCCGCGCGGAATCGGGCGTGCCGATCATCATGCTCACCGCCAAGTCCGATTCGGCGGATGTGGTGCGCGGCCTCGAGAGCGGTGCCGACGACTACGTCGTCAAGCCGTTCAATCCCAAGGAACTGGTGGCACGCATCCGCACCCGCCTGCGCCCGACCCCCACCGGTGCCACCAACACGCTGCAGGTCGGCGATCTGCAGCTCGACGTCGCCGGGCACGAGGTGCGTCGCGGCGACACGAAGATCAACCTCACGCCGCTCGAGTTCGAGCTGCTGCTCGCCCTCGCGCTCAAGCCGCAGCAGGTGTTCACCCGCGAGATGCTGCTCGAGCAGGTCTGGGGCTACCACTACAAGGCCGACACGCGCCTGGTCAACGTCCACGTGCAGAGGCTGCGCGCCAAGGTCGAGGAAGACCCCGACAACCCGCGCATCGTCATGACCGTGCGGGGCGTCGGCTATCGCGCGGGCTCCAGCTGACCCCTCGCCCATGAAGCCCCTCGCCTGGCGTACCTACCCCGGCCGCGTGCTCAGGCTGTGGCGCACGTCGCTGCAGTTCCGCACGGTGGTCATCACGATCGTCCTGTCGGGCGTCGCGGTGCTGGCCATCGGCAGTTACATCTCGGTGAGCATCGGCAACCAGCTCTTCGCGGCCAAGAGTCAGCAGGTGCAGGACGACGCCCGCAGCGCCCACAATCTGGCCCAGGATGTCTTCGACTCGGCGATCCCGACCAGCGGCGACGCCGGGCCCACCGTCGAACTCGACACCCTCAGCATCACGGCGCAGCAGAAGATCCTCAGTTCCACCTCGAACCCGGGCAATACGGCGCTGGAGATCCTGCGCACACCCGGGCAGTCCACCCCGCAGATCATGCAGTCGACCAGCACCAGCAACTTCCCCGACGTGGTGAGTCAGGCGCTCCGTGACCGGGTGCCCGCGGATCCCAGCCACGTGCAGTACCAGTCGGTGTCGCTGCCCGACGGGTCACCCGGCATCGTGGTCGGCTCGCGGGTCACGGTCCAGTCGGCCGGCTACTACGAGCTGTACCTCGTCTATTCGCTCAAGGACGAGCAGAACACCCTGGGCTTCGTGCTGCAGACGATGCTGCTCGGCGGACTTGCGCTGATCGTGCTCATCGCGATGGTCACCTGGGTGGTGGTGCGACTGGTGGTCGGACCGATCCGCACCGCCGCCGAGACCAGCGAGAAGCTCGCCGCAGGCCAGTTGGAGGAGCGCATCCCCGAGCGCGGCGACGACGTGATCGCCACCCTCGCCCGGTCGTTCAACGGCATGGCCGACAGCCTGCAGCAACAGATCGTCAAGCTCGCCGAGCTCTCCCGATTGCAACAGCGCTTCGTCTCCGATGTCTCGCACGAGTTGCGCACCCCGCTTACCACCATCCGTCTCGCCGGCGACGTGCTCTACGACCAGCGCGAGTCGTTCGCCCCGGCGACGGCACGCACGGCCGAGCTGCTGCACACCCAGGTCGAACGCTTCGAGGTGCTGCTCGCCGACCTGCTCGAGGTGAGCCGGTACGACGCCGGCGCCGTGGAGCTGGAGTTCGAGCCCACCAACCTGGTGCGGCTGGCCGAGGAGGCGGTCGACACCATGACGCCGCTGGCCGAGGGCCGCGGATCGACCCTCACCGTGCTGGCCCCCGGCGGCTACTTCGAGGCCGAGGTCGACGCGCGCCGCATCCGTCGCATTCTGCGCAACCTGATCGGCAATGCGGTCGAGCACGGGGAGGGGAAGCCGATCGTCGTCTCCGTCGACAGCAACGAGACCGCGATCGCCATCTCGGTGCGCGATCACGGAATCGGGATGACCCCGCTTGAGGCATCCCGGGTGTTCGACCGGTTCTGGCGCGCCGACCCGTCGCGCCAACGCACCATCGGGGGCACGGGACTCGGCCTCGCCATCTCGCTCGAAGACGCGACCGTGCACGAGGGCTGGTTGGAGGTGTGGTCAGAGCCGGCGCATGGCACCTGCTTCCGACTCACGCTGCCGCGCGAGCGTGGTCGACCGATCCTCTCCTCTCCGCTGCAGCTGGAGCCCACCGCGGACGAACTCGAGGGGAGTACGGATGTCTGACCACCGCCAGCGCTCCGGCCAGCGACGGCGCCGTGGTGCGATCGTGGCGGCTGTCGTCGCGATCGCCACGGTGCTCACCGGCTGTGTGAGCATCCCCTCCTCCGGTCCGGTAGACCAGGGGCTTCCGCTCGCCTCCGGTTCCGGCGGCACGAGCTTCGAGGTCAATCCGGAGGGCCCGGAGAAGGGTGCGAGCCAGCTCGACATCGTCAAGGGATTCGTCGCCGCCTTCCAGTCGTCGACCGGTGGCTACAGTGTGGCCAAGCAGTACCTCTCCGCCGCCTTCGCCGACAAGTGGCAGCCGCAGCAGAGCGTGCAGGTGCGCACCGGCGCTCCCCGCTACGTGCAGCAGGCGGACGGCACCCTCAGCTATGCCTTCAACACCAGCGCCACGGTCGATGCCGTCGGCACGTTCAAGCAGGCCTCCGCGCCGGTGTCGCTGAACTTCGGGTTCGTGAAGGAGGGCAACCAGTGGCGGATCAGCTCGGCGCCCAACGGGATCGTGCTGTCGGATCAGACCTTCCAGCGGGTGTTCATCAAGCACCCGATCTACTTCCTCGATCCCACCGGACGCAACCTGGTTCCCGACCTGCGCTGGTTCGCCCTCGGCACGGCACCGACCCGTATCGTCTCGGCGCTGCTGAACGGTCCACCGCAGTGGCTCGAGGGGGCGGTGCGCACCTACTTCCCCGACGGAACCCAGCTCTCCGATTCGGGCAGCCTGGTCACCGTGGATGCGGGAATCGCCCGGGTCGATCTCACCAAGCAGGCGAGCACCGCGTCGGGGCCGCAACAGCAGCTCATGCTGCTGCAGCTCACCGACAGCCTGCGGAGCGTGGCGAGCATCTCGCGGGTGGAGATCTCCGTCGACGGCGCACCGTTGGCCATCTCCGACCTCGGCTCCACCGGGCCGCAGCCCGACCCGAAGGTCGACGGGCAGGCGCTGGTGTTCTGGCGCAATCAGTTCGGGTTCTACGCCAACGGCAAGGTGGCGCCGGTGCCGCAGAGCAGCCGGGTGGTCGCGCTCGATCCGACCGCGGCGACCATGTCCTCCGACGGCGACGACGTGGCGGTTCTCGGGGCCGCCGGAGTCTCCCTGGTCTCCAAGACCGCCACGCCGGCGAAGCTGCTCGACGCGCGGCCGGGCCTGATCGCCCCGGCACTCGACCAGGACGGTTTCGTCTGGACGGTGCCGAGCGATCAGCCGAACGCCATCACGGCGACAGACCCCACCGGCAAACAGAATCCGGTGGCGCCCTCACTTCCCGCCGACGCCACCGTCACCAGCATGCAGATCTCCCGTGACGGCGCGCGGATCGCCTTCCTGCTGGCCACCGGCACTGGCCCCCGCCTTCTCGTCGCGGCGATCCTGCGCGACTCGAAACGGGTCCCGGTCGGCATCGGGCCGTCGATCCTCGACGTTCCCTTCCCCGGCGGTGATGCCGAGGCGGTCACCTGGGTCGACGAGCTCACGGTCGCCACCCTGGTGACCACGGGAACGCAGTCCCAGGTCGTCACCTTCGCCATCGGCGGGCAGCGCAGCGACCTCGCGTCACTGGTCGAATCGCGCTCGATCGTGGGCGGAAACGGCCTGGACGGATTGCGCGTGCTCGCCGACGACGGCCTGCTCTACTCGTACCCGGGCAGCAGCTGGCAGAGCACCAAGGCGCGCGTCGGCTTCATCGCCACCCAACGCGGCATCTCCGGCTGACCCGGGTCGTCACGGCGCAAGAGTATCCCCAGACGGGCTATCCACAGATCCGTCCGATCGACGTCGGGCGGTGGTGCCAGGAGGGCACGCTGAACGGATGTCCGCGCCACCCGCCACCGCCCTGCTCCGGTCTGCGCTGCTCGACGCGCTCGCCGTGCTCGCCCCGGTCGACTGTGCGGGCTGCGGTGCCGTCGACCGCGCGCTCTGCGACCGCTGTCGAGCAGAACTCAGCCCACTCCCCGTCCACCAGACCCTCGCCGACGGCACCCCGGTCGTGGCGGCGCTCCGCTACGACGCAACGGTGCGTGAGGTGGTGCTCGCGTACAAGGAACAGGGAAGAACGGATGTCGCCCGCCCTCTCGCCGCGCCCCTCCGCACCGCCGTCGGCGCGGCTCTGCAGGGCCGATGCGAGCTCGTCGCCCTGCCGGTCGGGCGTACCGCATACCGGCGCCGTGGCTACGACCCGGTGCGCCTGCTGCTGCGGAAGGCGGGTCTCGGCCACCCGCTCGAGGCGCTGCGACAGACTCACCAGCGGGCGGCCCAGAAGACCCTGAGTAGGGCGGCGCGGGCTGAGAATCTCGCAGGTTCTCTGGCGGCGAGCCGCGACATCCGCGGCCGCCGTCTGCTGCTCGTCGACGACGTCGTCACGACCGGCGCGAGCCTCAGCGAGGCCGCCCGAGCGCTGCGCGCGGCCGGCGCGGAGGTGGTCGGCGCGGCGACACTGGCCGCCACGCCGCGACTCTTTCCGCAATCTCCGGACCTTCCCAGCGAAAGCCGTGACAGCACCCGGCGGACAGGTCTACGGTGATTCGAAAGAGGCGCGGAACATTCGCCTGGGTCCACCTGGGCGGGTCGCGCAACAGAAGGATCTAGGAGGACGCACATGGACATTTCCATCAACGGTCTGGGCCTAGGGATCACTGACCGATTCCGTTCGTACGCGACGGAGAAGGCCGAGAAGATCGCCCACCTCGCCGACGAGAAGGTGTTCGCCTTCGAAGTGAAGGTCACCCGTCACAACGAGAAGATCGGGTCGACCGGCGATGACCGGGTCGAGCTGACGTTGATCGGTTCTGGCCCGCTCGTGCGTGCGGAAGCCTCGGGTTCGGACAAGTACGTCGCGCTCGATCTGGCGCTCGACAAGTTGATGGCACGGTTGCGGAAAGCCAAGGATCGACAGAAGGTACACCGCGGTCAGCATCGCCCGGTGTCGCTGCGCGAAGCGGCCACAGCGGGCGGCTTCGCCGACATCCGTCCGGCCTCCGTGGAGGTGATGGAGAAGGTGCGCACGGGTGCGATCGACGTGATCGACACCTCCGCCCCGGCCGACGAGGGCGAGGACTGGAGCCCCGTCGTCATCCGCAAGAAGGTCTTCGACGCCCTGCCGATGACCGTGGACGACGCGCTGTACTACATGGAGCTCGTCGGGCACGACTTCTACCTGTTCATCGATGCCGAGACCGATCGGCCGAGCGTCGTCTACCGCCGCGACAAGGGCTGGGACTACGGCGTGATCGGACTGCGCAATCAGGCGGATGCCGTGCCGGAGCTTGCGACGGGTCGCGGCAAGCGCCGCTGAGTCCACGCCGTCGAAGTCCACTGCGACGGGGGCCATCGCACACCGTGCGGTGGCCCCTTTTCGCGGGCGGCGGACAGCCCGTTTCTCAGCGGAGCCACGGGCTAGTCTTGGTACAGTTACCCGCCCGTTACCTGTGCTGTCCGTCATCTGGGCTGCCCGCATTGCGGGCATTCATCTGCGGCGACAAATCATTCTGGAGTTATCAGTGGCAAACGTCCTCGAAAGAGTCCTCCGCGTCGGCGAGGGGCGAACACTTCGCAGACTCGAGCGGTACGCGGCGGCGGTCAACCACCTCGAAGCCGACTTCAAGGAGCTCACCGACGAGCAGCTGAAGAACGAGACGGTCGAGTTCCGCGAGCGCTACGTCGCGGGGGAGTCCCTGGAAGACCTGCTGCCCGAGGCCTTCGCCGCGGTGCGCGAGGCGGCGTCTCGCACCCTCGGCATGCGCCACTTCGACGTGCAGCTCATGGGCGGCGCTGCCCTGCACCTGGGCAACATCGCCGAGATGAAGACCGGTGAGGGAAAGACCCTGGTCGCCACCCTCGCCGCCTACCTCAACGCGATCCCCTCGCGCGGAGTGCACGTCATCACGGTCAACGACTACCTTGCCAGCTACCAGTCGGAACTGATGGGTCGTGTCTTCCGCGCCCTCGGGATGTCGACCGGCGTCATCCTCTCCGGCCAGAGTCCGGAGGAGCGTCGCGAGCAGTACAGCGCCGACATCACCTATGGCACGAACAACGAGTTCGGTTTCGACTACCTGCGCGACAACATGGCCTGGCAGGCCAGCGACATGGTGCAGCGTGGCCACAACTTCGCCATCGTCGACGAGGTCGACTCCATCCTCATCGACGAGGCGCGCACCCCGCTCATCATCTCGGGGCCGGCCTCGGGCGAGGCGAACCGGTGGTTCGCGGAGTTCGCGAACCTCGCCCGCACCCTGGTTCCCGGGGAGGACTACGAGGTCGACGAGAAGAAGCGCACCGTCGGCGTGCTCGAGCCCGGCATCGAGAAGGTCGAGGACTACCTCGGCATCGACAACCTGTACGAGTCGGCGAACACCCCGCTGATCTCGTTCCTCAACAACTCGATCAAGGCCGATGCCCTGTTCAAGAAGGACAAGGACTACGTCGTCATGAACGGCGAGGTGCTCATCGTCGACGAGCACACCGGCCGAATCCTGATGGGACGTCGCTACAACGAGGGTATCCACCAGGCGATCGAGGCCAAGGAGGGTGTCGAGGTCAAGGCCGAGAACCAGACCCTCGCCACGGTCACCCTGCAGAACTACTTCCGTCTGTACAACAAGCTCTCGGGCATGACCGGTACCGCCGAGACCGAGGCCGCCGAGTTCATGAGCACCTACAAGCTCGGCGTCGTCGCCATCCCGACCAACAAGCCGATGCAGCGCATCGACCAGCCCGACCTCGTCTACAAGAACGAGGAGGCGAAGTTCAACCAGGTGGTCGAAGACATCGCCGCGCGGCACAGGAAGGGCCAGCCGGTCCTGGTCGGTACGACCAGCGTCGAGAAGAGCGAATACCTCTCCCGCCTGCTCGCCCGCCAGGGTGTCAAGCACGAGGTGCTAAACGCCAAGAACCACGCGCGAGAGGCCGCGATCGTCGCGCAGGCCGGCCGTCTCGGTTCGGTCACCGTCGCCACCAACATGGCCGGCCGTGGTACCGACGTCATGCTCGGCGGTAACGCCGAGTTCCTCGCCGTCGCCGAGATGAACCGTCGCGGACTCAGCCCGATCGAGACCCCCGACGAGTACGAGGCGGCCTGGGAGCCGGTGTACGACAAGGTCAAGCTCGAGGTGGCGGAGGAGGCCGAGAAGGTCATCGCCGCCGGCGGCCTGTACGTGCTCGGCACCGAGCGCCACGAGTCCCGTCGCATCGACAACCAGCTGCGTGGACGCTCCGGCCGCCAGGGCGACCCGGGCGAGAGCCGCTTCTACCTGTCACTCACCGACGATCTGATGCGCCTGTTCAACTCCGCGGCGGCCGAGACCCTGATGGGGCGTGGCAACGTTCCGGAGGATCTCGCCATCGAGTCGAAGGTCGTGAGCCGCGCCATCCGTTCGGCCCAGAGCCAGGTCGAGGCGCGCAACGCCGAGATCCGCAAGAACGTCCTGAAGTACGACGACGTGCTCAACCGTCAGCGCGAGGCGATCTACGGCGACCGCCGCCACATCCTGGAGGGCGACGACCTGCAGGACCGCACGTCGAAGTTCCTCGACGACGTGATCACCGAGCTGGTCGATGTGCATACCGCGGAGGGCAACGCGGATGACTGGGACCTCGAGGCACTGTGGACCGAGCTCCGCACGCTGTACCCGGTCTCGATCACCACCGACGAACTGTTCACAGAGGCGGGCACCCGCAACCGGGTCACCCGTGAGCTGCTCACCCGCGAGATCCTCTCCGATGCGCGCATCCAGTACGACAACCGCACCGAGACCCTCGGCGAGCCCGCCATGCGCGAGCTCGAGCGTCGGGTGGTGCTCTCGGTGATCGACCGCCGGTGGCGCGACCACCTCTACGAGATGGACTACCTGAAAGACGGAATCGGCCTGCGTGCCATGGCGCAGCGCGACCCGCTGGTCGAGTACCAGCGCGAAGGCTTCGCCCTGTACCAGCAGATGATGGGCTCGATCCGCGAGGAGTCGGTCGGCTTCCTGTTCAACCTGGAGGTCGAGGTCACCGGTGGTGGCGAGGCCACCGCCGCGGTGCCTACCGTCGCGGCGAAGGGGCTCGGGCAGTCCGGCGCTCCGGTCGACCACCTCAGCTACACCGCGGCCAACGCCGACGGCGAGGTCGAGGTGCGCAACGAGCGCGGCCAGATCGACCGTGCCTCCAGCGACCGTGCCACCGCGCAGCTCGAGGCGGAGGCGGAGGGCGACCTCCCGACCTCCGGTGCCTCGTTCGGCAAGGCGGCCACGGCCGCCGGCCAGCGCGGAGCCTTCGGGCAGAACACGGGTGGTGCGACGCCGAACAATCGCGCCGATCGTCGGGCGCAGGGCAAGCGCAAGTAATTCGTGCCGCGCGCGCGATCGCATCTCCGCGCCGGTGTGTTATCCCCGCGCCGGGTACAGCTGGCGCGGGGATAACGAACCCCCGCGCGGATGATCCCGCGGCGACTCAGAGCACGCTGATGACGGTGGCCCGCCAGCGCCCGTCCAGTCCCTCCAGTCGGATCGCCACGGCGCGGGTGCGCGCTCGGCTGCGTACGATCACCACCGCCTCGACCACGCCGTCCACCGGCTCGAAGATCGAGGTGGATCCGATTGCGAACACGGGGCGCCGCACCGGCTGACCGGTTGCCTGCCGCGCGCGCGAGGAGATGACCACCCGCTTCAGCAGATTGCGATACACCGCATCATCCACCCAGCGCGAGATCTGCTCGAGTTCCCTCGCCCCCGCGAGGATCTCGATCACACAGCGCGTGAGGTTCTCCAGCAGCGGCTGAGGATGGGGAAGGCGGTCGCGGCCGGTCGGTTGATGCTCGAAGTACTCTTCGTCGGTGGGCGTGGCACGGATCACCTTGCTCGGCAGCGTTCCCGCCGTCGCCTTGGCCGAGGCCGGCCGCTTCCGCGGTGCCGACTGAACTGCATCCCCCATGAGCGCCCTCTTCGTGATCGATTCATCAGTGCGGTCGCCGCCGATCGCGGGAGCTTTGTACCGACGGTTGTGCCCCAAACGGGGGTAGACCCCCGGTGAAGAGAAACTCAACCATTGGATGCGGTCGGATGTCCATGCCCCCGCGCGGGGGCTGTGGATAACCGAGGCCGCGCGATACGCCCGTCCCGCCCTGTGGAAAACCTCCCTCGTGCCGGGCGGTCCACGACTAGGGTTCCGAGAATGACCGGACGGAGGCGGTGACGTGGAGCTCCCGGGTATGCGCTGGGGCAAGCTCTTCGACGACCTCGAGGGGCAGCTCGAGCAGGAGCTGGAGGCCGAGGATGTCGACCTCCGCGCCGAGGAGGAGCGGCTCCGGCTGGGTCGGCTCGGTCTTCGTGACCGGTTGCTCGCGCTGCAGCGTTCCGGCGCGGGCGACGGATCCGTCGCGCTGCTCGTGGCGGGAACCCGCCTCGCCGTGCGGCCGGTCAGCATCGGCAAGGACTGGCTATCGGGTGACGTGATCGACGGGTCGGCCCGCCGCGCGCAGTGCGTGGTCCCGCTGACATCCATCGGCGGAGTCCTGCTCGACCGCGAGCAGATCCGCGCCAGCCTGGTCGCGCTTCCCGAGGAGGACGGCTCGCGGCTCTCGGCCCGGCTCGGTCTCGCATTCGTGCTCAGAGATCTGTGTCGCCGCCGACGTGCGGTCGAACTGGTCACGGCATCGGGAACCATCGCCGGCACGATCGACCGGGTCGGGCGCGATCATCTCGACCTGGCCGAGCACTCCCTCGACGCCGCGCGCAGGGAGAGCGCCGTCACGCACTACCGGGTGCTGCCGTTCACGGAGCTCCAGTACCTGCGGTTGGTCTGATCGGTCCATCGTCCGCGACCGGAATCGCTCGGGTGTGTGCTCAGTCGGGTGTGTGCTCAGTCGCGCGAATCGAAGGAGTACTCCTGCAGGCTCGCGAACTCCGCCTGATTCCACAGCCCAATGCGCCGCGACTCCTCGTACTTGTCCTGGATATAACGCTCCAGCATGCTGCGCTCCACCCGCCAATGCCCGTGGCCGCCCACCTTGATCGCCGGGAGTTCGCCGGAGCGAACCAGCGCGTAGGTCTGACTCGCCGAGACGTTGAGCACCTCGGCGACGTCGGCGAGCGTGAGGAATCGGCTCTCACCGGGGAGTTCGGCATCGTTCATGACTCGATTATGCGCGCGGCGCCGCAGCCCGGACCGGGCTGTGGATAACTTTCCCGCGGTTCGCGAAAACTCTGGACGATGGGTGCGCGCGGTGTTCGCTGCGCACCGAACAGGGGAGGACAGATGGCTGTCGACAGCGCAGGGGCGGGAGCACGATCCCCGCGGCGATGGTGGTTCGACGTGCGGTTCGCGATCGGTCTCGGGCTGGTCGCGCTGTCGGTGGTGGGCGTGTTCGTGGTGGTATCCGCGGCCGATCACACCGTGCAGGTCTACGCCGCCCGCACGGCGTTGAGCCCGGGCGATCGCCTGAGCGGAGGTGACCTGGTGCGGCAGAGTGTGCAACTGGGCGAGGTCTCGTCGCGGTATCTGGGCATCCGCGATGTTCCCGCCTCGGGGCTCGTCGTGACCCGCGCGGTGGCGGCCGGCGAGTTGGTGCCGACCTCTGCGGTGGGAACGAGCGCGAACGGACGACTCGCCTCGGTCGTGGTGCCCGTGCGTGGCCACCTGGCCAAGGCGATCGACGCCGGTGCGCAGGTAGACCTGTGGGCGTCGAAGCAGACCGAGGATCGCGAGTTCGGCGCTCCGGCCGTGCTCGTCCCCGCGGCGCAGGTGGTGCGGGTGATCGCCTCCGACGGCATCATCGCCGATGGCAGCGCCGGCTCGGTCGAGGTTCTCGTGCCGCGGGCGAAGATCGCCCGAGTGCTCGAGGCGGTCGCCAACGACGATGCGATCTCGCTGGTGCCGGCGGGCGTGCGGGCGAGGGACTGACCGATGGCCCGCATCGCTGTCGCCCTCCCCCTGGCCGACGAAGACCGTCTTGCGGCCGAACTGGTACGGCATGGCCACGATCTCGCCGGCCGGTGCTCGAGCGCCGACGAGCTCGCCGCCGTGCTCGCGGCGGGGCGCACGGACTACGCGGTGGTCGCCGCGACCCCTCGCTATCTCAACGACCGACTGATCGTGGAGGCGGATGCCGCGGGCGTGCGCATCATCGCCCTGGTCGCGCACGAGAGCGAACGCCGCCACGCGCTGGAGTTGGGCCTGCGGGAGACGGCGGATGCGGCATCCGACTGGCCGCAGTTGGAACTCATGCTGCTCGGCTCTCCCACTCTCGCGGCGCCCGCCGCGGTGGACCCGGCCCGTGGCACCGTTATCGCCGTCTGGGGTCCGGCGGGATCGCCGGGGCGCACTACGCTGTCGATCGCGATCGCCGCGGAACTCGCGGCAGCGGGGCACCGCGTCGCGCTCGCCGATGTCGACACGCACAGCGGCTCCATCGCTCCGGCGATCGGCCTGCTCGACGAGGCCCCCGGATTCGCCGCCGCGTGCCGCCTCGCCGGCGCCGACAGCCTCACCCGGGCGGAACTCGAACGCATCGGGCAGCGCTATGCATCGGCCCGCGGCGGGTTCTGGGTGCTCACCGGGATCGGTCGCCCGAGTCGATGGCCGGAGCTGTCGGCGGAGCGGGTCGCCGCCACCATTGCGGAGTGCCGGTCGTGGGTCGACTACACCGTGCTCGACACCGGCGCGAGCCTCGAGAACGACGAGGAGATATCCAGCGACCTGTTCGCCCCTCGTCGCAACGCCGCAACTCTGACCGCCTTGCGCGAAGCCGACCAGGTGATCGCGGTGGGGGCGGCCGATCCGGTGGGACTGTCGCGCTTTCTGCGGGCTCACGTCGACCTCGTCGAGGTGCTCGAAACCGATCGGGTGAGCGTGGTGATGAATCGGGTGCGGTCGAGCGCGATCGGGCTGGATGCCGCAACACAGGTGCGGCAGACTCTGCTGCGGTTCGGCGGCATCTCCGCCCCGGTGCTGATCCCGCACGATCAGGCGGCGCTCGATGCGGCGGTGCTGAGCGGCAAGACGCTGGCGGATATCGCCCCGCGGTCGCCCGCGCGACTGGCCGTCGCCGGGTTGGTGGCCGACCGCATCCTGCCGCCGTCCCCGGTCCCGGCTCGGCAGGGGCGTCGGGCGAGCGGTCGCCGCACGCGGGGGAGGGTGGCCAGCACCGAGTTCGGGCGCGCCTAAACTTGCCGTGTGTCGACCCTCTCCGATCTCGTACTCGCGCAGGGCCGTTCCGATGAGGCGGACATCGAGTGGCTCCATCTCCTGGTCGGCGACTGGCAGTTGCTCGCCGACCTCGCCTTCGCCGACATCGTGCTCTGGGTTCCCACGCAGGATGGCAGCTTCGTCGCTGTCGCGCACGCCCGCCCGTCGAGCTCTGCCACGCTGTTCTATCGCGACTTCGTGGGCCAGAACATCAAGCCGGAGTGGCTCGGTCAGGTCACCGCCGCGTTCGAGTCGGCGCAGATCATCGATTCCGCCGCTCCCGACTGGTATGAGGAGACCCCGACGCGGGTGCGCGCGGTGCCGGTGCTCCGGCGACTCTCGGTGACCGGCGCGGAGACCACCGAGTTCCCGATCGCCGTCATCACCCGGCACACCAACCTCAGCGAGGCGCGCAGCCCGAGCCGGCAGGAGGTCACCTTCAACGAGTGCGCGAACGATCTGTTCGCCATGATCTGCGCCGGCGACTTCCCCGACCTCGGAGCTCCGACCGGCCCACGCCGCGGTGCGCCGCGCGCCAACGACGGACTGCTGCGGCTGGATGTCGACGGCACCGTCACCTTTGCCAGCCCGAACGGTCTCTCGGCCTTCAACCGCATGGGCTTCGCCGGTGAACTCGAGGGAGAGTCGCTGGCAGAGGTGACCACGGCCCTGCTCAGCGGCAAGCTCATCGTCGATGAATCACTGCCCCTGGTCGTGACGGGGCGTGCCCCCTGGCGCACCGATATCGAGGCTCGAGGCGTCACGGTGTCACTGCGCGCCATCCCGATCCGGGATCGTGGCGAGCGCATCGGCGCCATGGTGCTGTGTCGGGATGTCACGGAGCTCCGTCACCAGGAGCGCGAGCTCATCACCAAGGATGCGACCATCCGTGAGATCCACCATCGTGTGAAGAACAACCTGCAGACGGTGGCGTCACTGCTGCGCATCCAGGCGCGGCGCTCGCACTCCGACGAGGCGCGGGAGTCGCTGAATCAGGCGATGCGTCGGGTCGCGGCGATCGCGGTGGTGCACGACACCCTCAGCGAGGGACTCAACCAGAACGTCGACTTCGACGTGGTCTTCGATCGCGTGCTGAAGCTGATCGCGGAGGTCGCCTCCACCCACGGAACCAAGGCGCATCCGATCTTCACCGGCAGTTTCGGGGTGCTCCCGAGCGAGTACGCCACCCCGCTGTCGCTGGCGCTCACCGAACTGGTCACCAACGCCGTCGAGCATGGCCTTGCCGGTCGGGAGGGAATCGTCGAGATCATCGCCGAGCGCACGGCCGAGACGCTCATGGTCACGGTGCGGGACAATGGGACCGGACTTCCCGAGGGAAAGGTCGGATCCGGTCTCGGAACGCAGATCGTGCGCACCCTGATCCAGGGCGAGCTCGGGGGGACCATCGACTGGCACACGATGGTGGGCGACGGCACCGAGGTGACCATCGACATCCCGCTGGCCTGGCTCACCAAGCTCTAGGAGCGCCCGCGCCGGTTGCGCACGGGGTCATCTTCCGAAATGAAGGCCTGACGTGACGAATGCCGGTGTGTCGGTGACGACACACCGGCATCCGGTGAAATCTGCCTGCATTTCGGAAATGAGATGCGGCGACGCTCGCGAGGCGAGCGGTGGTGCGAGGTTCTAGGAGGCGCGGCGGGCGCGCGCGGCGCGACGCTTGAGGGCGCGACGCTCGTCTTCACTCAGGCCGCCCCAGACGCCAGAATCCTGGCTGGTCTCGAGAGCGTACTGGAGGCACATCTCGGTGACGCTGCAACGACCACAGACGGACTTGGCCTTGTCGATCTGGTCGACGGCCGGGCCGGTGTTACCGACCGGGAAGAAGAGTTCTGGGTCGGCCGTGAGGCAAGCGGCTTTGTCGCGCCAATCCATGTGTGGTGCTCCTTATTGTGTTGCGAACACGGAGAAAGAAAGATCTCCATGCAGGGGTCATCGACCGAAGATTCGGGTGAGGGGATTCAGAGGGAATTTCGGGATGCAGCCACGGCCCTGTAGCGCAAATCAACCTCACATAGACTCGCATATTGGTTGTAGCAAATCAATAGTCGATCGAGGTAACTAGCTGTGAGTGAACCGAAAGTGCGGCGCCGCCCGGCGTTGCTGATCCTGCTCGCGGCCCTGATCTATCTCGAGGCGACGGCGCTCGGGGTGGCGAGCGTGGTGCTGCTCCTCGACCTGCTGACGCAGCGACCCGACTCGTACGCGAGCGGTGTCGCCATTCTGGTCTTGACGATCCTGGCGACCGTCTGGCTCGCGGTGATGGCCACCCATGCGCTCCTCGGGCGGCCGTGGATTCGTGGCGGCGCTGTCACCTGGCAGGTGCTGCAGATCGCGATCGGCATCGGTAGCTTCGGCGGGCTGTTCTCCCGCCCGGACATCGGATGGCTGCTGATCATCCCGGCCGTCCTCGTGCTGGTGCTGTTGTTCACCCCGACGGTCATCCGCGCGACGAAGCGGCCCGAATCGGCGGCCGACGAGACCTGATCGACCGCGCACGGGATGTCTGCCGCTCCCCGTTGTGCAGCAACTCCTGCAGAACGGGCTCGCGTCGGCATCCGCCCTTCTCGGTTATTCAGGTGATGCTGCAGAACCAGTTGGTCACCGTGCCGACCGGGCCCGTTGTGCCGGTGATGCTGCGTAACTCAGCCCGGCATCGCGTCGACGGCGGTTCTGCGGCGAGTGTGTTCTGCAGGCCGTGCTGCGCAACGGCTCGTCGAGATGCGACTTTCTGTGGTTCCTGGCGCGGCGAACCCCACTCGGTGGCATCTCGACCGTGCGAGTTGTCACTCGAGGATGTGTTTTCGACGGAAAGTGGTGCTTCTGTGACAACTCGACTCGCGCGCAGGTCGTCGCCACGCCGTTGTGCAGCACGTGCTGAAGAACGGGAGTCGGCGGTGGGCTCGCCACGCCGTTGTGCAGCACGTGCTGAAGAACGGGAGACCCGGGGGACCTACGCGTCGATGCCGAGCTTCTTGCGCAGCGAGGCGACGTGCCCTGTCGCCTTGACGTTGTAGAGCGGGAGCACGACCTTGCCGTCCTCATCGACGACAAACGTCGAGCGGATCGTGCCGGTCACGGTCTTGCCGTACAGCGACTTCTCGCCGTAGGCGCCATATGCCTGGTGCACCGCGAGGTCGGGGTCGCTGAGCAGCGGGAAGTTGAGTCCCTGCTCGTCGCGGAACTTCTTGAGGGCGGGAAGCTCGTCTTTCGAGACGCCGAGCACCTGGTATCCGGCGGATTTCAGCGAGTTGATGTTGTCACGGAAGTCGCAGGCCTCCGTCGTGCAGCCGGGGGTGCTCGCGGCGGGATAGAAGTAGACGATCGTCTTGCGGCCGGCGAAGTCGGCGAGCGAGACATCCGTTCCGTCCTGGTCCTTCAGGGTGAAGGTCGGTGCGGTCTCTCCCGCGACGAGTCTGGTGTTTTCCGACATGTTCTCTCCCTCGTGCGCCGGGTGCGCTCCGGCTCGATTCTAGGCAGGCCGGATGCCCGGCTCACGATTTGGCAGAGGCCCCCACCTCCCTGCTATAGTCGATCTTCGGTTCGGGGAGTGATTCCCAACCGAAAACACGCACCTCTAGCTCAATTGGCAGAGCAACTGACTCTTAATCAGTGGGTTCCCGGTTCAAGTCCGGGGGGGTGCACAGATGGGCCCGGGTTCGCGAGAATCCGGGCCTTTTTTGTGCCGTCCAGGTTCTCTTGCGATGCTGTGCCGAACGCGCTTCTAGACTTGCCCGGATTGGTAACGGAGGGTGACGATGGCAGTCAGCATGGGGGACGTCGCCCAGCACGCCGGCGTCTCGCAGCGCACGGTCTCCAATGTGGTCAACGGCTATGTGCACGTCGCGCCGGCCACTCGTGCCAGAGTCGAGGCGAGCCTGGTAGCACTCGGTTACCGTCCCAACGCGGCCGCACGGCAGTTGCGCAGCGGTCGCACCGGAAGCATCACACTCGCGGTCCCGGGGCTTGGCGAGCGGTATTTCGCGGACTTCGCCGATGCCGTAATCCGTCGGGCGGCTGACCAGGGCTTGCGCGTACTCATCGAGACCACCGCGGGCAAACATGATGCGGAGCTCGCATTGATCCGCGGCGGAAGCGGACTTCTCACTGACGGTCTGATCATGGCCGCGATCAGCCTCCGCGCTGATGACCATGTGGTTATACCGGCTGCGTACCCCATGGTCATCGTGGGGGATCGGGAAACTGCGGGCTGGGTCGATCACGTCGGATTCCCGAACCGCGAGGCAGTGCGTGCGGCAGTGCGCCATCTCATCGCCCTCGGACGTCGACGTATCGCCGTGGTTGGCGCTGATCCGGGCGCCGCGGGTACGCCGACGACCGAACTGCGGCTGCAGGGCTATCGTGATGCGCTGCACGAGGCCGGCATCTCGTTCGACCCGGCGCTGGTCGTTCCTGCCGAATGGACCCGTGATGACGGCGAGCGCGTGGCGAACGCGATGGTTGACGGGGAGCTTGTGATGCCGGACGGCATTTTCGCCATGAACGATTCGACGGGTCTCGGCCTGCTACGCGGGTTCGCTCGACGGGGTATCGACGTTCCGTCGCGGGTCGCGGTGATCGGCTTCGACAACATCGCGGAGTCGCGTTATTCAACCCCCTCGCTGAGCAGCGTTGCACCAGCGCTGGATCAGATCGCCTCGACGGCTCTGGCCATGATCGCCGAGCAGCTGGCCGACTCCGACAGCGGCCGCAGCCCGCAGCAGCGCCACATCGATTTCGACATCATCGTTCGCGAGAGCACCGGAGGGTAGCTGGCACGTATCGTCCTCTGGCGTGACCGGAATCTTGGCGTTATGCTACGTAGCAATAACCGGCACCGCGAGAGCAAGCACGACAGAGAGGTCGACGTGACCGAGCTAGAACCCGACACCATCCCCCGCCCGGAGTACCCCCGCCCGCAGCTCGTGCGTCCGCGTTGGCTGAACCTCAACGGCACATGGCAGTTCGAGATCGACCGCGGCGACAGCGGCCTGGAGCGCGGGCTGCGCGAGCGTCAGCTCGACAGCACCATCCTCGTGCCGTTCGCCCCCGAATCCACCGCCAGCGGAATCGCCGACGTCGACTACCTGCATGCCGTCTGGTATCGCCGCACCGTGCGCATCCCCGAGGACTGGGCGGATGACGACGTGCTCCTGCACTTCGGAGCTGTCGACCACGACACCACCGTCTGGGTCGACGGGGCCGAGGTCGCCCGCCACCGCGGCGGATTCACCAGCTTCACGGCAGATCTTCGCGGCATCGCGAAGGCCGGTGAGGAGATCAGCATCGTGGTGCGCGCGCGCGACACCCCGCGTGAACCCCAGGCCCGTGGCAAGCAGGCAACCTGGTTCGACAACACCGGATGCAACTACACCCGCACCACCGGCATCTGGCAGACCGTCTGGCTGGAGCCGGTCCCGCGCGTGCGGGTGCGCTCGCTGCGCATCACGCCGAATGTCGCCGGATCGAGCTTCGCGGTCTCCGCCGCCCTCACCGACAGCATCGAGGGCGGGGCCGTGCGTGTCACGGTCGCCGATGCGGACGGGATCGTCGCCACGGGCGAGGTGGACGCGTCCTACGACCTGGCCCCGGCTGTCACCGTCGCCATCCCCCAGGACCGGGTGCGGCTCTGGGGGCCCGGCGACCCGCAGCTCTACGACGTCGTCGTCGAACTGCTCGACGGTGACCGGGTCGTCGACCGGGTCGAGTCCTATGCCGGTCTGCGCTCGGTGACGATCCGCGGACACCAGGTGCTCATCAACGGGCTGCCCGTCTTCCAGCGCCTGGTGCTCGACCAGGGCTACTGGCCCGACACGCTCATGACGGCCCCCAGCGATGCGGACCTGGTGCGCGACATCCAGCTCTCCCTCGATGCGGGCTTCAACGGCGCTCGGCTGCACCAGAAGGTCTTCGAGGAGCGGTTCTACTACCACGCCGACCGGATGGGCTATCTGGTCTGGGGCGAGTTCGGCGACTGGGGTGTGTCGGGCGCGGGCGTCGCCGGCGAGAACCAGCAGCCGACGGCATCCTTCATCACCCAGTGGCTGGAGGCGTTGGAGCGTGACGTCAATCATCCGTCGATCATCGGTTGGTGCCCGCTCAACGAGACGTACCAGATGCTGCACGACCGCATCACGGTGCTCGACGACGTGACCCACGGCATGTACCTGGCCACCAAGCTGGCCGACCCGAGTCGGCCGGTGCTCGACGCCTCCGGCTACTCGCATCGCGTGCGGGGCGCCGACATCTACGACTCGCACAGCTACGAGCAAGACCCGGCGAAGTTCGAGGTCGAGCAGCGTCCGCTCGACGATGACAGGCCGCACCTCAACGACTTCGATGGTGCGCCGATCTCGATCGCGTACGCCGGCCAGCCCTACTTCGTGTCGGAGTACGGCGGCATCTGGTGGAACGCCGAGCTCGCGGGGAGCGGCCCCGGCCCCGACTCCAACGATCCAGCCCGCGCCGAGTCGTGGGGATACGGACAGCGCGTGGCGTCGGAGGCCGACTGGTACGCCCGGTTCACCGGGCTGACGGATGTGCTGCTCGACAACCCGCGGATGTTCGGCTACTGCTACACGCAGCTGACCGACACCTTCCAGGAGGAGAACGGCATCTACGACTTCGACCGCGTGCCGAAGTTCGACATCGAGCGGGTGGCGGCGGTGCAGCGTCGTGTCGCCGCCTACGAGGCCGATGCCCTCGCGGAGGCCTCCGGGTCGGGATCCGCGGGCCAGACGGACCGCTAGGGGTAGCCCAAGAAGGGTCATTAGTCAGACCATCGAACAGCCGACCGTTCCCCGAATCAGCGGGGGACCGTCGGCTGCTCTGCGCGCTGCCGACGGCAGCGCGATGTCCGCGGATCCCCGTAATCACGGGGATCAGCACTCGGTGGTCGGGGTGACCCGGTGGGCGATCTGACGGTCTAGCAGAGCTGCATAATCAGTGAATTCGCCTCACTCCCCGCCCAGAGATCGGAGGATTTCTCCGACCGCCGATCGGGCATCGAACCCATAATGGGAACCAGGATCTTCGACGGCGCGAACCGGACGAGAGAACGGTCGCCGGCTGGGGGTCCCGCCCCGTACGGGCAGACCCTGAGATACCTCGCAGACCGGAGTGCAGAGTGAAGCTGATCGGACGCGACGACAGCATCGCCGCCCTGGCCGCCGTCATCTCCGGATCGACGCCGGAGCGCGCGCTCCTGGTGCGCGGCGACCCGGGCGTCGGAAAGACGGCGCTGCTGGATGCCGCGGCCGACTCGGCCGGCTGCGACGGGGCCGCGGTGTTCCGCTGCGTGGGAGTGGAGACCGAGGCGGGTATCGAACTGTCGGGGCTGCACCAGCTGCTCCGCCCGCTCATCGAGTCGACCGGCGCACTTCCGGCGCGGTCGCGCAGTGCGCTGGAAGACGCGTTCGGCGGCGACTCGGTCGGATCGGGGGGTCGCTTCGCTCTCGCCAACGCGGTGCTCGACCTGCTCGGCATTGCCAGCGTCAATCGATCGCTCGTGCTCCTCGTGGACGATGTGCAGTGGCTCGACGAGTCCAGTGCGCAGACCCTCGCTTTCGTCGCCCGCCGTATCGTCACCCCGAGGGTCAGCCTGATCGGGGGAGTACGCACCGACGACCGCCAGCACCGCGAGGCGATCTGGGACCGCGCCGGAATCCCCGTGCTCGACCTCGCGCCGCTCGGGGCCGCCCACTCCGAAGAACTGCTCGCCGAACGCGCGCCAGGACTGTCGGAGGTCGTGCGCCGTCGCATCCTGCGGGAGGCGGTGGGAAATCCCCTCGCCCTCACCGAGCTGCCGGAGACCTTCGCCTCGGACAGCGGTGACGACGACCGACTGGAGAACGGCCTGCTGCCGCTCACCCGCAGACTCGAGATCGTCTTCGCCGGCCGGGTGAAGGCGCTGAGCCCCGGCGCACGCGCCGTCGCACTGCTCTGCGCCCTCGACCAGACCACGTCCCTCGACACGGTACAGCGGGCGTCGGGCGAGGACTGGTGGTTCCCCGACCTGGTGGAGGCCGGGGAGGCGGGAATTCTGCGGATCAAGAGCGGACACATCGCGTTCCGGCACCCGCTCATCCGTTCCGGCATCGTGCAGACGGCCTCGGAGGAGCAGTTGCGTGCCGCCCACGGGCGCCTCGCGGGCGCCCTGCGCGACAACTTCGAGCTGTGGGCTCGGCACAGCGCGGCATCGTCGGTTGGCGCGAATCCCGCCATCGCCGATGCGCTCGATCTGCTCAGCCGTCAGTATGCGCGGCGGGGTGGAACACGCACCAGCCTGCGCACGATGCTCCGCTCGATCGAGCTCACCGCCGACCAGACGGCACGCGAGCGGCGACTCGCCTATGCGGCGCAGCTCGCTGCAGACTCCGACCGCGTCGATCTCACCCGCTCGCTGCTGTCGTTGCTCGAGGAGACCGTCTCCATCGACGGCGTCGACGGTGAGCTGAGCGACACCATCGCCAGCGCGGTCGCCGCCCGGGCGGGAATCCTGCTGCGGGTCGACGGCGACCTGCAGGGCGCGTTCGACCTGTTGATGCGGGCGGCCCGGCGGCATTCCGGCGAGGTCACCGCCGAGGTCGACGCACTGCTGCACCTGCTGATGATCGTCTGCCTTCGCAGCGAGCGCGAAGACATGTGGGACGGTGTCGACGCACTGCTGGTCGATCTCGGTGAGCGGGCTCCCGTAGACGTGCTCAACACCCGCGACGGTATCGGTGACCCCGCGCGGAGGGCGCACGGTCTTGCCGACCGGCTCGCCGCATCCCTTCCCCGCCCCGGCAGCGTCGAGCCGTGGCGCCTGGTCTGGGTGTACCGCGCGGCGATCTTCATCGATGATCTCGGCGTGCGCCGCCCGGCTCTGCGCTCGATCATCGAGGCGGAAGAACTCAGCGGTTCGTATGACAGCTATCTGCGTGCCCTCGGCCTGGTCGTTGTCGACTGCATCGGTTCGGGCGAGTGGGCCTATGCGCGGTCGATGGCCGAGCGGGGCCTGCAGACGGCGCTGAGGCTCGACTTCACCGAGATCGTCTCCGAGTTCCGCGTGTATCTCGCCCTTCTCGATGCGGTCGAGGGCGACCTCGACGGATCCCGCCGGCACATCGCCGCGGTACGTGCCTGGGCCGGACCGAGGCGCATGACGCACGTCGAGTCCTGGTCGCTCTGGGCGGAGGCGATCGGCCACCTCGGCGAACACGACTACGACGCGGCCTTCATGGCCACCACACGCATCAGTCCGGTCGGGGAGCTGCGCCGCTACCAGCCGCTCGCCCTGTCTACCTTCTTCGACACGGCGCTTGCCGCCGTGCACTCCGGTCGCGAGGATGCCGCGCGCCAGCACCTGGGCGCGGCGGAGGCGGCTCGGGCCGGCGAGATCTCGGCCCGACTCGCATTTCAGGTGGCGGTCATCCGTGCCCTGCTGGCGCCGAGCCAGGATGCCGCGGCACTGTTCGATGCCGCCCTGGCCGACCGTGCGGCGGAACGATGGCCGCTCGACTACGCCCGAGCGCAGCTCGAGTACGGCGAATGGCTGCGCCGCGGCAAGCAGCGCACGGCGGCGCGGTCACATCTGCGGATGGCAGCGGATGTCTTCGAGCGCCTCGGAGCCCGCACCTGGCTGTCAGACGCGCGCAACTCGCTCCGGCTGGTGGGGGTGCAGAACGCCCACCAGAGTTCGCCGAGCCTGGTGATGCTGACGGCGCAGGAGCGTCAGATCGCCACCCTTGCCGCGCAGGGCCGCAGCAACAAGGACATCGCCGCCCTGCTCTCGCTGTCACCGCGCACGGTGTCGTCACACCTCTACAAGATCTTCCCCAAGCTCGGAATCTCCTCTCGGGCGGCGCTGCATTCGGCGCTCAGCGAGATGGCGTTGCAGGACTAACTCGGTCTCTCGAGCCGCGAAGCGGATCACACCAACCGTGAAGCGACGAAAATCAATGAGGCCACGCCGCCGAAGACGGTTACCGCGGCCGTAGCCGCGATCAGTGCCCCGTCGTGGGGAAGCGATACACGGCTGATCTGAGTCAGGTGCCGATGTGCGGCGCGGTAGCGACGCTCGACGACGGTGGCGAGAAACACCACCACAATCACGCCGACGCCGGCGATGGCGTACGACACGGTGCCGAGTTGTTCGAGAAGCACCCGACTTCCGGCGATGAAGGCGACGGCGAGCGACAGGAGGGTGCGTCGCCACGCCAGGGCAGTCCGTTCGAGTTGAAATCCTGGGTCGAAGACACCCGAGTGCTCGGTCATCGGCCGAGGAGAGTCCCGATGAGCACAAGGCAGCCAGCGACGACAATGACGGCGAGGAGGATGGCCAGTCGAGGCGCTGGGAGCGGTCGCCCCAGGCGCATCGCTCGCTCCGTCTTCGCCCAACCCGACCACGCCTGTGCCGGGGCTATGACGCCCGCGAGAATCAGGAGCACGGAGGCGCCCAATCGCAGAGCCGGTTGCACAGGTGCGGCGAGAGCTTCTAGGGCGACGCCAGCAGCAATGAGGCCGATGGAGGTGCGAATCCATGCCAGGAAGGTGCGCTCGTTCGCGAGCGAGAAGCGCGGATCCGGCTCGTCGCCGACGTCATACACCCGTCGGGGGAATCTCCGCCCAGCGCCGCGGGAACCATCGGCTGCACGCTGGTCGATATCGCTCACTTTTCCATCATCCCCCGCCGAGATGACGATCGGCGACACGACTCTGCGTTTGTCACGTCACGACATCACGCAAGTTCAGTCAGATGACCCTTTCTCGTGCGAGCGGTGGCGCGGCACTCTCGTTAGTGGAGACGTACAGTCCGACCGTCAACAACTGGAGGGTCTTGATGCAACCCAGCCCGAGCGCCTCATCTGTGGCGATCATCGCCCTGTCCTTCGCGGCCGGGGCGATGGATGCTTTCGCCTTCTTGTCACTCGGGGGTGTGTTCACGTCGATCATGACCGGGAACCTCGTCATTTCGGGCCTTTTCCAGCGGCCAGACTACGCAGCCACCGTTACCGGAATCGGAACTGCGGTGGTGCTGTTCATCACGTCCGTCGCCATCGGGTTCTCAGTGACGAAGCCCGGCACGGGCCGTAACAGCTTCCGACGCTGGTTCTTCCTGCTTGTCGCCACCCTGGCCCTCGCAACGATCGTCGCTGTGGGCTGGATCTTCCTTCACGATCACGCGAATCTGGCCGTCCGGTGCATCGTCATCGCCGTCTCGGCCAGCGCCATGGGCCTCCAGTCCGTGGTCGCCAAGCGAGCGTTCTCATCGACGGGCTTCTCCACCACGTACATGACCGGCAACATCACCTCGCTGGTGGGCGACATCGTCGAAGGGCAGGCGCGACAGACGCAACTCACTCGGGCCCTCGGCATCGTGGCAGTCGTCGTGGGATCGGTCTCGAGTGCTGCCATGATGTTCGCCCTGCCCGCCCTCGGGGCCTCGATCCCGCTGGTCGGCATGATCGTCGCGGTTATTGCGCTGCGAGGTCTGGTTCAGCGACCACCCGCTCCGCACCCTGGGGCCTGAGCGGCAACGGACCGTTTCGATTCCGACCGCCGAAAGGACAGCCCGTGGTGAAGGTTCTCGCCGTGCTGTACCCGGATCCGGTGTCCGGCTACCCGCCGGAGTATGCGCGTGACAGCATTCCCGCCGTCGACGGGCGCGGCAACCCCCTGCTGCCAGAACCGGGTGCCGTCGACTTCGCCCCCGGGCAGCTCCTCGGCTGCGTCTCGGGTGAGCTCGGACTGCGGCGTTTTCTCGAGGCAGCGGGCCACGAATACGTCGTCGTCTCCGACACCCGCGGTGACGACTCCCCGTTCATGCGCGAACTCGCCACCGCCGACGTGCTGGTGACGCAGCCGTTCTGGCCCGTTCATCTGGGTGCGGCCCGCATCGCGAGCGCGACCCGCCTCCAGCTCGCGGTGGTCGCCGGGGGCGGCGTCGACAACATCGACCTGGAGGCGGCAGCCCGCCGGGGGATCACCGTGGCGGAGACCTCGGGCACGACCACGGCGAGCATCGCCGAACACTGCGTCATGCTGATGCTCACCATGGCCCACGACTTTCTCGCCGCTCACGCCTACGTCAGAGACGGGGGCTGGAACATCGCCGACAGCGTCGAGCGGGCCTACGACCTCCAGGGCATGCGGGTCGGGATCGTCGGTGCCGGCGCGGTCGGCCTCGCCGTGTTACGCCGGCTCGCGCCGTTCGGTGTGCGGCTCAGCTACAGCGACCCGGTGCGCCTGAGCCCCCTGGTGGAGGCAAGCCTTGATCTCACCTTCGAGCCGGATGTCTCGGCTCTCGTGCGTTCGGTGGACATCCTGTCGATCCACGCTCCGCTCACCCCCGAGACCTATCACCTGGTGGACGAGGCGATGATCCAGTCGATGCCGCGGGGGTCGTACGTGGTGAACCTGGCGCGAGCCGAGTTGGTGGATCGAGACGCGATCGTGCGGGGGCTGTCATCCGGGCGGCTCGCGGGGTACGGCGGCGACTCCTGGTATCCCGAACCGCCGCCGCTCGGCCATCCCTGGCGGTCGATGCCGCACAGCGCCATGACCGCGCACGTGGCCGGGGCGACCCTGTCGGCGCAGACCCGTTCCGCGGGCGCGGTGCGGGAGATTCTGGACAATTGGCTCGCGGGGGTGCCGATCCGTTCCGATTTCGTCGTGGTGAATGGACGATAGGGGACGGTATTAGGTGGTCTGAGCCTCAATGAAGCTGGCGAAGGCATCCGGGTCGGTCGGTAAGCCCGTATATTTCTCGCCGTTGACGAACACGGTCGGTGTGCCGCCGAACGCCGACGCTGTGTTCGCGATTCCCGTGAACACCTTCGTCTGGCTTCCGATGTGAAGCTCGTCGGTCACCCGCGCAATCCACGGAGCGAAGGTCTGGGCGGAGACGCAGCCCCGGATCTCCTTGCTGCTCGCCCCCGCTCGTTTCAGAGTGGCGTGGAGATCGGCATCGGATCTTCCGGGCGTTCTCTCTGCGGGTTGATCGGCAAAAAGGGCACTATTCACGGCGAAAAAGTGTGAGGGGTCGAAGTTGGCGACGCAGGCCGCGGCGTTTGCCGCCCGCGTCGAGTACCTGTTGCCGAGCGACGCTGAATCGAGGAACGATATCGGGTGTACCTCGAGGGTGGCTTTGCCCGCGTCGACGAGTGTCTGGATCTGCTCATTGTTGGTGCTTTCGAACTGTCGGCAGTACGGGCACTGATAGTCGATGAACATCACGATGTTGACGGTGCTCTCGTGCTCGGCACGGTCGGTGACCTCTGCCCGGCCGTTGGCATTCGCCCGAGGGGTGAGTTCTGCCTGCATCCGCGGACCGACGATCAACACCCCGTTGCTTGCCATGTTCTTGGGCCCGTGACCGGTGGCCGGCATCCCCGCATCATTGCGTTGGACTATGACGAGAGTGATCACGACGACCATCGCGACGATCGCGGCGCCGATTCCGCCCTGGAGCAGTACGCGGTTGCGGCGCCCCCGCAGTCTTTCCGCTTCGCGTTCTATTCGCGCCTTTTCTCGGGCCTGATCTCGTCGGTCCTGCTTGCCGGTGACGCGAGTTCGCGGGGTGTCCACAACAAGCCTCCTGCCCTGATAGTTGACGGAACCTCTGAGAGA
>Ga0247742_10000573_pt1 | contig 29051 bp, 21 predicted proteins | sample UWRJL208509C2_FD_180944 | JGI IMG/M metagenome (GOLD analysis project Ga0247742, IMG submission 180944) | Plant litter microbial communities from Arlington Agricultural Research Station in Wisconsin, United States - UWRJ-L208-509C-2 | ecosystem: Environmental > Terrestrial > Plant litter >...
ACAAGGCCAGCAGATTCAATTGGTGGTCGACACCATTCGCGGCGTCGCCGAGCAGACCAACCTGTTGGCGCTCAACGCCGCCATCGAAGCCGCCCGTGCGGGTGAACAGGGTCGAGGCTTTGCGGTGGTCGCCGATGAAGTGCGCAGCCTGTCGCAACGCACCCAATCGTCCACCGCGCAGATCGCCGGCACCGTCGACAGCTTGCGTAACACGGTGAATGAAGCCGTGAGCCTGATGGAAGCCGCCTGCGGCCAGGCGCAATCCGATGCGCAAGCGGTCACCGGCCTCGGCGAGCGACTGGGGGAAATCGCCAGCGCCGTGCAAAGCGTCACCGACACCCTGGCGCAGATCGCCACAGCGGTCGATGAGCAGGCAACCACTGCCGACGAAGTCAGCGGCAACATCCAGCAAGTCGATCAGGCGGCAGTGCGCTTGCTCGAAGGCGCGCGGGCGGTGAACCTGGCAGCTGACACCTTGAGTCAGGGCAGCAAGGCCCTGAGCGCCAATACCGGGAGATTCCAGCTCGGTTGACGCCCTCCCCGGTCCGGTTTTTCGGCTCAGATGGATAAGCGGTTGAAAGCGTAGAGAAATATTTTAGATTTGCGCTTGACGCATCTTCATTACCGGTGAATAATGCGCGCCACTTGGCTACATAGCTCAGTTGGTTAGAGCATAGCATTCATAATGCTGGGGTCCGGGGTTCAAGTCCCTGTGTAGCCACCAAGTACTAAAAACGGCTTACCGAAAGGTAGGCCGTTTTTTTATGCCTCGAGAAAAGTGGCCTGGCGGCGGGGCGACCACCAGGCTGTTTTTGCTTAGAGCGTCGGCAAGGCCAACAAGGCTTTTTCCCAAATCTGCCGCGTGCGCAAACCGACCATGGCCCGCCAATCCGGATCGGCCGGGTAGAACTGCTCCAGCAACCCCAGCTTGATCCCTCGCCCGGTTTCGTCATGCGGATCGCCGTGCAGGTGCAGCCAGTGATCGTCGCGCAGATGCCGATGGACGTCGGGGCCCGGGTACGTGCCGCATTCGATCACAAACGGCATCAACCGCACTTCGGGTAAGGCGTTAAGCAGGGCTTGCGAGGTGTAGCCGGTGGCGGTCGCCGCAATGCCGGTTTCGCTAGTGGTATTGGCCCCGGTCTGCAACGCGTACAGCCATGGCCCGTAAATCCCTTGGGCCTGTGGCAGTGCCGGATAGGCTGACTCGGTAATGGTCAGCAGCATCGGATGACCGTACTCACCAGCCCCGGTGTGCAAGTCGAAACACAGGGCCACATCGGCGTGCGCCAAGTGGTTGCGCAGGATGGCGTGCAAGGTGCGGTTCGACCAGCTCGGCGCCACACCGCCATAAAACAGCCCGTCGGGATGACTGTGCTGCCCGCCTTCGACAATCGACATGACCGCAGGCCAGCCGTGCTCGCGGATCTGCGCCTCAAGCAGTGCATCCGCGCGCTTGCGTTGCGGCCCGTGCAAGTCGGTGCAGGCGTAGATGTCGTGCAGCGCGGCGTAGGCGCGGTTGTCCGGCAGAGGTCGAGAAAAGTCGAGATGATTGCGGTTGAGGTCAATATTGTCCTCGTTGACCCGCCGCAACCACGCGGTGCCCCAAGGGTTGATCAGGTGAATCATCACCACCGCCACGCCGTCCGGCAGTGGGCGTTGACCCAACTCATCGAGCCAGGCGATCTGGCAATCCGAGCCGTAGAAGCCTTCCACGCCGTGGGTGCCGCTGAGCGCTACGAGCAAGCGCTTGGCCGATGGATCGCCGAGCACGGCGACGTCAGTGAACAACGCCTCGCCAAACGGCCCCTTGTCCGGGTGCGGATAGGCTGACAAGGTCGCGCCAGCGCTGTTGGCGGCGCTGAGAAAGCGTTCGCGCTGGGTGCGGTAGCTCGGCGGTTCGGGAAACGCGGTGTGCATGTGTGCCTCGGGTATTCGTCAGGCCAATCGATAGCGCTCGACCCTACAGAAATTCCGTCGACGGATGAAGCGCTAAACGTGCCTCGATGTCATCCACTGACACAACGTCAGGTTTGCACCGACGGGTATCGACCGATACAGTCCGGGGACTTTCACCCCTGGACGGAGTCCGCTGCGTGTTCTCAATTCTGCCCTTGAGCCGTTGTCGTCTCGCGGCGCTGGCGCTGACCGTCACGGCACTGATGCTCGCGGGCTGTCACGCACCACCCTCGGCGCAACACACCGCCGCCCTTGCGCTCGCACCGGAAGCCGCCTCCGGTTATCGCACCGACCTGCACACACGCCACGCCGAAAGACACATGGCCGCCGCCGCCAACCCGCTCGCCGCCGAAGCCGGGCGACAGATGCTGCGCCAGGGCGGTTCAGCGATCGACGCCGCCATTGCCATGCAAGCGGTGCTGACGCTGGTGGAGCCGCAATCATCCGGCATCGGCGGCGGTGCCTTGATTGTGCTGTGGGATGGCAAAGCCGTACGCACCTACGACGGTCGCGAAACGGCGCCGGCCGGCGCCACCGAACAGTTGTTTTTGCAAGCCGATGGCCGGCCGATGGGCTTTTCCCAAGCACAGATTGGCGGACGCTCGGTGGGCACGCCGGGGGTTTTGCGAGCGCTGCAACTGGCCCATCAACAGCACGGTCGCTTGCCGTGGGCGACGCTGTTCGAACCGGCAATCACGCTCGCGCAAAACGGCTTTGCAATTTCACCACGGTTACACGCGCTGATTGCCGGCGACCGCTTTATCCCGCGCTCACCGGACATGGCCGCTTACTTCCTGGATGCCCATGGCCAGCCGAAGGCCGTTGGCACGCTGTTGAAGAACCCGGCACTGGCAGCCGTCATGAAACGCATTGCCAAAGAAGGGCCGGACGCGTTGTACACAGGCCCGATTGCCGAGGAAATCGTCGCCAAGGTCCAGAGCCACACCAACCCTGGCAGCCTGACGCTCGACGACCTGCAAGGCTATCGCGCCAAGGAGCGCGCCCCGCTGTGCACCGACTACAAACGCTGGCAGGTCTGCGGCATGCCGCCACCCTCCTCCGGCGGGATTGCCGTGGCGCAGATCCTCGGCACGCTCCAGGCCCTTGAATCCCGAGACTCACGTTACGCCCTGGCGCCCCTCAAGCCGCTGAAGACCGACAAACCCGCCGGCTTCGAACCGGATCCGCACGCCGTGCATCTGATCGCCGAGGCCGAACGCCTGGCCTACGCCGACCGCGCTCAATACGTCGCCGACCCCGATTTCGTCGCGGTGCCGGTCAAGGGCCTGGTGGACCCGGCCTACCTGAGCAGCCGCGCAACATTGATTGGCGAGCGCAGCATGGGCAGCGCCAGACCCGGCACACCGCCGGGCATTCAAGTGGCCTACGCGCCGGACCGCTCGCCGCTGCGCATTTCCACCTCGCAAGTGGTCGCCGTCGATGACTTGGGCGGCGCAGTGTCAATGACCACCACCGTGGAGGCCGCCTTCGGTTCGCACCTGATGGTCCAGGGCTTTGTGCTCAACAATCAATTGACCGACTTTTCGTTCATCCCGGAAGAAAACGGCCAGAAAGTCGCCAACCGCGTCGAACCGGGAAAACGCCCGCGCTCCTCCATGGCACCGACGCTGATCTTCGACCGCCAAAGTGGCGAGTTCGTCGCCAGCGTCGGCTCCCCCGGCGGCTCGCAGATCATCGAATACGTGGCCAAAACCACTCTCGGCTTGCTCGATTGGGGCCTCGACCCGCAAGCAGCGATCAACTTGCCCAACTTCGGCAGCCGCAACGGCGCCACCGAACTGGAAGCCGGCCAATTCAGCCCAGCCCTGATTCAGGCGTTGAAAGACCGAGGGCACGCCGTCAATGAAATCGACATGACCAGCGGCACCCAGGCGATCGTCCGGGTCAAGGACGCACAGGGCAAAGCGTCGCTGGCAGGAGGCGCGGATCCGCGGCGGGAGGGGGAAGCGTTGGGGGATTGATCGCTCTCAGGTTCAGTTTGAGAACGATCAGTGCCGAGCGTCAAAACAGGCCGGCATGTCCAAGCAGATCAGAGGCGCGTTGACCCGCTCGACGGCGTCCTTGCCATCGGCCAGACCGAGTGTCTCCTCAGCGGCTGATCTTCAAGCCCTGACGGTTGCCATGCCGCTCCAAGGCCAGTTCGATCAGGCGCGTTACCAATTCGCTGTAACTCATGCCCGCCGCCTGCCACAACTTGGGGTACATGCTGATGCGGGTGAAGCCCGGTAGCGAGTTGATCTCGTTGATCAGCACTTCACCGCTGTCGGTCAGGAACACGTCGACTCGGGCCAGCCCCGAGCAACCGAGCACCTGAAAGGCCTCGACCGCCATCCGGCGAATGCGCTCGCTGGCTTCTTCGCTGATCTGCGCAGGCACCACCACTTCGGCGGCCTGGTCGTCGATGTATTTGCTGTCGTAGGAATAGAAGCCGTTGCGCACGACGATTTCGCCACAGCCGCTGGCGATCGGCTGGTCATTGCCCAAAATCGCACATTCGATTTCACGGCCGCTGACCGCGGATTCCACCAAGACTTTTTCATCGAAGCCCAGGGCGAGGGTCACCGCTTCCTGATACTCCGCCTCTGTGGTGACCTTGCTCACGCCAACCGAAGAGCCCTGGTTCGCCGGTTTGATGAACAGCGGCAAGCCGAGCTTGGCGTGCGCCTCATCAAATGAAACACGCCGCGCCGTGGCACGGGTCAAGGTGATGAAGGGTGTCACTGCCAGGCCGGCATCGCGCAACAGGCGTTTGCTGATGTCCTTGTCCATGCACACCGCCGAACCCAGCACATCGGAACCGACAAAAGGCAAATCGGCCATGCGCAGCAGGCCTTGCAAGCAACCGTCCTCGCCGAGGGTGCCGTGGACAATCGGGAAAATCACGTCGACATGGCCGAGCAATTGTTGGCTAGAGGTCTCGACCAATTGCTGGCTGCTCTTGCCCGGCACGACCGCCAATTCACGATTGGATTGGTTGAGCGCAATCAGCGCCGGGTTTTCCTGGTTAAGCAGGAAATTGGACGGGTCGTTGAGGTGCCAGTGGCCCTGTTTGTCGATGCCAATCAGCACCGGCTCAAACCGCGAACGGTCCAGCGCATCGACGATGTTCTTCGCCGACTGCAACGACACTTCGTGCTCGGCCGAACGGCCCCCAAACACAATCCCCACCCGCAGCTTGCTCATCATCCAGCCTCATCGCAAAAGTGCTGTTTGATACCACGCAGACGGGGGTCAGTTAAAGGCCTTCGCCGCTGTTAGCGATTGGCCACCAGGTGAGCGCCGAACGCCACATAGCAACTGCCGGCAAAGCGATCGAGCCACTTGCGTGAACGGCCATAAGCGGCCGCCATCCGCTGACTGGACAGCAGCAGCGCCACGCTGCAATACCAACTGAACGAAAGGCTGGCCATGGTCAGCACCGCCAGCGCCAGCAACATCGGTGGGGGCGATGGTGGCATCGCTGTGGCAAATATCGTCGCGACGAATAGCGCCGATTTGGGGTTGGTCATATTGCCAAGGAAGCCCAGGCGCCAGGCGGAAAACAGCGTACGCCCATCACCCTGCAACGCCGTGGCGGCGATTGGCGGCTTTGTCCTGAACTGTTTCAATCCGAGATAGATCAGGTAAGCACCGCCAGCCAGTTTGAAGACCAGATACAGCGTGGGCGCCGCGTTGAACAACGACTTGATGCCCAACCCCCCGGCAAGCCCCCAGAGCACTGTGCCCGTGGCCACACCGAATGCGGCGACCACGCCGTGCCGACGCGAACAACTGGCGGCCAGCTGCGCGGTGGTGAAGAAGTTCGGGCCGGGCGTCACCACCGCCACCGACCACAACAGCGCCAGGGACAGCAACGGGGCAACGTAGGTCAGCGGGGAAACGTCCATGGGCCAGAGCTCCTGCAAGGATAAAGACAGCGGCTTAATACCTTGCAACATTCGCTGCGGACTTTCCATCGCAGGCGTTGCTCACGGCAGCAGCGGTTTGCCGTCCACCGGATCGCCAATTGCCAAAAAGTGCCCGCCTGCCACGTGGTGCAAGGTGCGCAATTCGTCATGCCCTTCGAAGTGCCAACGGCCATCACTGAAGACCCGTTCGTCGGCCTGGGCGGCGATGACTTCGGCCACAAACAGGTCGTACTGCTGATGATTGTGCGGCTCGGGCAGCAGACGGCATTCGAGCCAGGCCACGCAGCCTTCGAGCATCGGCGCCTCGACCCGTTCAGCGCTGAAGGTTTGCAAGCCGTAGGCCTGGAACTTATCCACACCCCGGTCCTGCTGCAGTTCAAGCCCGGAGGTCGAGCCGACCGTTTGGGTGATGTCGGCCTGGGCAACGCAGGGCACGTTCAGCACGAACGTGCCCGAGGCTTCCAGCAGTTGCCGGGTCCAAGTGGCTTTATCGAGCACCACCGTGACTTTCGGCGGTTCGAAATCCAGCGGCATGGCCCAAGCGGCGGCCATGATGTTGCGCTGGCCGTCGTGAGCGGCGCTGACCAGCACGGTCGGGCCATGGTTGAGTAAACGATAGGCCTTGGCCAGGGGCACCGGGCGACGATGGGAAGCGCTCATGACGAACTCCAGGAAAAAGATCGAGTGTCACGGTATCTGCCCGACAGGCTGGCCGCTACCCCGATCTCCTACAACCGCCGCGCTTAGTTCGACAGCTGATGGGTGAACTGTCCTACGGCGTCCACGACCTTTTGCGCGCCGTCCTGAATCTCGACGATCACCGTCCCCGCCTCCGCCGCCAGGGCCAGGCCTTGTTCGGCCTGGCGTTTGCCGTCGGTCACCAGGGCCACGGCGTTGCGCGCCATTTCCTGGTTTTGCCGCACCACGCCAACGATTTCATCGGTGGCCTGACTGGTGCGCGACGCCAGTTGCCGCACTTCATCGGCTACCACCGCAAACCCGCGACCTTGCTCGCCGGCCCGGGCCGCTTCGATGGCGGCATTGAGCGCCAGCAAGTTGGTCTGTTCGGCAATGCCGCTGATGGTCTTGACGATAGTGCCAATCACCAGCGACTGCTCGTTCAAAGCCTCGATCCCCTCACCGGCGGTTTGCATGTGCCGAGACAAGTCGCGCATCACATCCACTGCCTGGGTGACCACCGCCGTGCCACGCTTGGCGCTGTCGTCGGTTTGTCGCGAGGTGCTGTAGGCAATCGTCGCGGCATCGGCGACGGCTTGTTCCTGATTGACCTGATCGGTGATGACCGTGGCGAACTTCACCACTTTATAGAGCCGGTTGTTGGCATCCACCACCGGGTTGTACGAGGCTTCCAACCAGACCACTCGCCCGTGGCTGTCGATCCGCTTGAAGCGACCGGCGACATACTCGCCCGCATTCAGCCGCTTCCAGAACTGCTCGTACTCAGCGCTGTTGTAATCCTCCGGCAGGCAAAAAGCGCGGTGATGCTTGCCCTTGATTTGCGCCAGGCTGTAACCCATGCCAGCGAGAAAACGCTCGTTGGCGGTGAGCACATGGCCGGCCAGGTCGAACTCGATGACCGCCGTGGAACGCACCAACGCGCCGATCAGGTTTTCGTGTTCACGGGAGGCTTCGATGGTGCGGGTGAGGTCACTGGAGTAAATCGAGAAGTGCTTGATCCGCCCGTCAGCCCCGCGCACCGGTTGCACGATCGACCGCAGCCAGGCCTCGTCGCCATTACCGCGCAACAGTCGCACCGTCCCGGCGAAATGCTCGCCACGGCTCAAAGCCTGTTTGAAGCGGTTGTGAAACTCGTCCGACTTCACGTGCGCTGGCACCAAGTCTTCAATGGGCCGGCCGATCAAGGTCTGGTTGCGGTAAAGCATCTCATCGATGAAATGCTGGTTCACTGAGCGCACGCGACCCTCGGCATCAAGGGTCAGCACGATCATCTCGCTTTCCAGGCTGTCCTTCACTTGCAGAAGGCTGGAGAGTTCCTCGCGAAGAGCCGACAGCTCCTGCTTCAAACGTTTGTTGAACATGGACGAAATACCGAAGGACGAAGGGAAAAATGCCGAAGGACAGGAATGGAAAGCGCAGTCCCGGTTTAGCATCGGCCTTGGCCAATATTTCTGAAGTGGCTCGGCCATGGGCGGCACAAAAAAATAAGCCTAGCGGCAAAAAATCCGACGAATCTGTGTCGTTTCAGTCGCCCCGCCGAGCGCTATAGTCGAGCTTCACGTCCTTGTGGAGCCACACCATGGAACTCTCACGCGAATCCCGCTTCCATGCCCTCGCCCAACAGCTCGGCCACAGCTTCAGCGGCGAAATACGCATCGGTGGCAATTACGTCTCCGCCGTTCGCAACGGCGACGAAATCTACATCAGCGGCCAAATTCCTCGCGTTGACAACACCGTGATCGTGGTCGGCCGCGTTGGCGAGGCCGTGTCCCTGGAACAGGCGCAACACGGCGCAAAAATCAGCACCATGCGCGCCCTCGCTATCCTCATTCAGCAAGTCGGCAGTTTGGAACGAATCAAGAAAGTGCTGCGCATCAACGTCTACGTGCAGAGCGCTGCCGACTTCACCCAGCAGAGCGAAGTGGCGGATGGCGCGTCCGAGGTGTTGTACGCAGTGTTGGGGGAAGCCGGGGTGCATACGCGGACGTCGGTGGGGGTTTATCAACTGCCGAAAAATGCGTCGGTTGAGGTGGATATGATTGTGGTGGTGAACTGACCCCCAAGACCGACACGGATGCTTAATCAGTGTGCTGATCTTCGCGTCATTTGCAGAGTGACGAATCTCCCGAATCGGTGATCCGATGCCCGCTCTTTAACCCTTAATCATGATTCGAGCGGGTCAAACAATGGACGATTCCACTTACAACGTGACGGTACCCGAGGCCATTCGCGACGCGCCAGAAAATAAACAACCAACTCTGCATCAATGCGCATTACAGGCACGGAGCCACTCGATGGCTCCCGACAGTGGGCATGCGCGCGCCGAAATACGCCGCGCTGCTGATACCGACGGCGCCCATCACGGTGCAGAAAATCACGCAGATCCAAGGGCTCCACGGCATCAGGCCGATCAGCAGCAAAGGTGTGACGCTGGCCCAGGCCGCGTAGGCAATGTTGTAGGTAAAGGAAATCCCCGACACGCGGATCTTCGCCGGGAATAATCCCACCATCACCGACGGCACCGCACCCACCACCCCACAGCTCAAACCGGCGATGGCGTAAGCCAGGCCGATCCAGTCGCCGCCGCTGATCAGGCAGGCGTACAACAAACCGATGCCCAACGGCAGCAGCAGGCTGTACAGCATCACCGTGCGCCAGGCGCCGATGCGGTCGACGATCATGCCGGCAATCACGCAACCGATGTTCAGGAACACGATGCCCACGGCACTCAGACCAAAAGTGTGGCTGGCGGTCATGCCGAAGGTTTTTTGCATCATGGTCGGGGTGATGACCACGAACACCACCACCGCCGACGTCAGCACGCAAGTCAGCAGCACCGCCGGCAAGATGGCCAGGCGATGGTCGCGCAGCACGGTGCGCAGCGGCAATTCGACGGTGGCCTCGCGCTGGGCCTGCAAGGCCATGAACACCGGGGTTTCGCTCAACCAGCGACGCAACCAGACGCCAATCACGCCGAACACACCGCCGAGCAGGAAGGGATAGCGCCAGGCGTAATCGAGGATCTCCGCCGGGGTAAACGTCTGTGCGAGGAAAGTCGCGGTCAGGGCGCCGATCAAGTAACCGAACGTCAGCCCGGCCTGCAAAAAGCCGAGGGCGTAACCGCGATGGCCCAAGGGCGCGTGCTCGGCGACGAACACCCAGGCGCTGGGCACTTCGCCGCCCACCGCCGCGCCTTGCAGAATCCGCAGGGCCAGCAACAGCAAGGGTGCGAAATAACCAATCTGCGCGTAAGTCGGCATGATCCCGATCAGCAGGCACGGCAGCGCCATCATCAGGATGCTCAGGCTGAACACCTTCTTGCGGCCCAGGCGATCGGCGAAATGCGCCATCAGAATTCCGCCCAACGGACGCGCCAGGTAACCGGTGACAAAAATCCCGAAACTTTGCAGCAGGCGCAGCCATTCGGGCATTTCCGGCGGGAAGAACAGCTGGCTCAGGGTCAGGGCAAAAAATACGAAAATGATGAAATCGTAGATTTCCAGGGCACCGCCCAGGGCCGCGAGGCCGAGGGTCTTGTAGTCCGAGCGGTTGAACGGCGCGGGCCGCGAATCGGTGTGGGCAGTCATAAAGGCAAACTCTGGCGTAGGCAAAAACCAAGGCGCCCATGGTCTACGCAAACGCGCCGGCGGACAACCCGTTAGACCATAGTCACAAAGGCGCAAAACAGCGCCGCAAAAAAGCCTCGATTGTTTTAATGTTGGCAGCTACCAGATGGGCTTTCGGGCCCCTGAACACGACAATAAACATAAAAACCCGAGGTATTCCCGTGGCCGCTGATATCGACGATAGCCGCTATGCGCGCTTTGCCCTGCGCTGCTCCAACTTTGCCGAACGCTGGTTTCCCGATTCCTGGGTGTTCGCAGCCCTCGCGGTGATCATCGTCGCCGTGGCGACCCTGGCCATGGGCGCCAAACCCACTGACGCGGCCATGGCGTTCGGGGACGGCTTCTGGAGCCTGATCCCTTTCACCATGCAAATGGCCTTCGTGGTGATTGGCGGCTACGTGGTCGCCAGCTCGCCGCCCGCCGTCAAGCTGATCGATCGCCTGGCGAAGATCCCGAAAAACGGCCGTTCCGCGGTGGCTTGGGTCGCGCTGATCTCGATGGTCGCGTCCTTGCTGAACTGGGGCCTGTCCCTGGTGTTCGGCGGTTTGCTGGTACGCGCCCTCGCCCGCCGCACCGACCTGAAAATGGATTACCGCGCCGCCGGTGCCGCTGCCTACTTGGGCCTCGGCGCGGTGTGGGCCTTGGGCCTGTCGTCGTCCGCCGCGCAGTTGCAGGCCAACCCGGCCAGCCTGCCGCCGTCGATCCTGTCGATCACCGGGGTGATTCCGTTCACCCAGACCATCTTCCTCTGGCAGTCTGGCGTGATGCTGTTGGCGCTGATCATTATTTCGTTGATCGTGGCCTACGCCACCGCCCCTGGCCCGGGTTCGGCCCGGGATGCCAAGGCCTGCGGGATCGATCCGAGCTTCAACCTGCCGCCGCTGCAACCGCGCACCCGTCCCGGCGAGTGGCTGGAACACAGCCCATTGCTGACCATTCTGCTGGCGCTGTTGGCCGCCGGGTGGCTGTTCCATGAGTTCTCGACCAAACCGGCGATCAGCGCTATTTCCGGGCTGAACACCTACAACTTCCTGTTCATCATGGTCGGCGCCCTGCTGCACTGGCGCCCGCGCAGCTTCCTCGATGCGGTGTCCCGTGCTGTGCCGACCACCACCGGGGTGCTGATCCAGTTCCCGCTGTACGGCTCGATTGCCGCGCTGATGACCACCGTCAAAGGCACCGACGCACAGACCCTGGCCCACCACATCTCGACCTTTTTCGTACAGATCGCGTCCCACGACACCTACGCGCTGCTGATGGGCGTGTACTCGGCGATTCTGGGCTTCTTTATTCCGTCCGGCGGCGGCAAGTGGATCATCGAAGCGCCGTACGTGATGCAAGTGGCCAATGACCTCAAGTACCACCTCGGTTGGGCCGTGCAAATCTACAACGCCGCCGAAGCCCTGCCCAACCTGATCAACCCGTTCTACATGCTGCCACTGCTGGGCGTACTGGGACTCAAGGCCCGGGACTTGATCGGCTTCTCGTTCGTGCAACTGCTGGTGCACACGCCGCTGGTGCTGTTCCTGCTATGGGCGCTGGGCACGACGTTGGCGTATGTGGCGCCGGTGATGCCTTAATTGGACATTGACTGCACCTGCTCACGACAGGTGCAGTCACGTTTGACCGGTCATAGCGGACGAACCCGCCCGTTATTAACAAATGTCAGCATCGGCATCGAGAGCCCGCGGACCGTTAGATTTTTCCTACGAATAGAATCGGCTGCCCCTGACAGAAGCCGTCGTTAGTTCCTATCTCCAGGTTTTATTGCACTCAGTAGACTTCGTCAGCTCAATCATTTTTCAACGCTGACCAAGGATGAACATGCAATGTCTTTAGTTTCAAAAACACTGGAACAGATGATTAACGAGATTTACCAGGATGGCCGGGTTTCAGTGGCTGAATACCAACAACTGCGTGATGACGCCGACCGTCGCATGGACGCGGTCATCCGTGAGTTTGGCCAGCACAACAACCTGACGGCGCTGCAAAAGGCAATGGATGTGGTGATGCAGCTGGTGCAGACGTCCATCATCGATGCAAAAAAAGCCAAGCTGAGCGACACCGGCGAGGCCATCGTCAAGGATGCCGTGGTGGCGCAAGTCGAGTACTTGCGAGTGGGCACTGAACTCACTTTGAAGTTGCTGTAATCGGTGGATTGTCGTCCGGCTGGAAACGATCTTACTTCTAGCCTGATTGCACTTTCACGACTTACAAGACATCGGCAAAGAGTGCTGTAAGAGCGAAACCCGTCGACGCACTTTTTGGGTATGTCGCTGCGTTGCGTCCCGGGCTGATTGTCCACGTCAGGGCGCCTGAGACAGGCGTCCTTGACGTACAGCCCATCGCAAATAATGGCATCGAGCCACTAGCATGCTTTACCGCCTCGCTGATCCAGTAATATCCTTGCGCGCAATTATCTGTTTCAAACCTTTTACAGAGTGCAAAGGGAGTTCGTCGTAATGATCGTAGGGATCGACCTGGGGACCACCAACAGCCTCGCCGCCGTCTGGCGCGGAGAATCCAGTGAGTTGGTGCCCAATGCCTTGGGCCAGTTCCTCACACCGAGCGTGGTCGGTCTTGACGACGAAGGTCGCGTGCTGGTCGGGCAGGCGGCGAAAGAACGCCTGCACACCCATCCTCGGCAGACCACCTCGCTGTTCAAGCGGCACATGGGCAGTGCCCATGAAGTGCGCCTCGGCGAGCGCTTGTTCCGCCCGGAAGAACTCTCCGCGCTGGTGCTCAAAAGCCTCAAGGCCGACATCGAACGCGCCTACGGTGAACCGGTGCTCGAAGCCGTGATCAGCGTGCCCGCGTATTTCAGCGATGCCCAGCGCAAGGCCACGCGGATCGCCGGTGAACTGGCAGGGTTGAAAGTCGAGAAACTGATCAACGAACCCACCGCCGCCGCCCTCGCCTATGGCCTGCATCAGCGCGACAAGGAAACCTCGTTCCTGGTGTTCGACCTCGGCGGCGGCACCTTCGACGTGTCGATCCTCGAACTGTTCGATGGGGTCATGGAAGTGCGCGCCAGCGCCGGTGACAACTTCCTCGGCGGCGAGGATTTCGACGACGCGCTGCTCAATCACTTTGTCGACAGCCAACGCACCGCAGCCAACTTCCCGGCCACCTCGACAGTCAACCAGGCCTTGCGCCGCGAAGCCGAACGGGTGCGCAAAGCCCTCGGCCAGGACGCCAGCGCCGAGTTCACATTGCGGGTCGACGGCGAGCAATGGAGCCACACCATCACCCAGCCGAAACTGGCCGAACTCTACGCGCCGTTGCTGGAACGCCTGCGGGCGCCGATTGAACGGGCGCTGCGCGATGCGCGTATTCGCGTCAGTGACCTGGATGAAATCCTCCTGGTCGGCGGCACCACCCGCATGCCCCTGGTGCGCAAACTGGCGGCCGGGCTGTTCGGACGTTTCCCGTCCATCAGTCTCAACCCTGATGAAGTGGTGGCCCACGGCGCGGCGGTGCAAGCGGCATTGAAAGCCCGCAGCGCGGCGCTGGAAGAAGTGGTGCTGACCGACGTCTGCTCCTACACCCTGGGCATCGAAGTCGCCAACCGCTTCGGCCAAAGCGTCGAGTCCGGGCATTACATGCCGATCATCGAGCGCAACAGCATCGTGCCGGTGAGCAAGGTGAAAACCGTGTACACCATGCACGACGATCAGAAAAACGTGCTGGTGCACATCTTTCAAGGCGAGAGTCGCTTGGTCAAAGACAACGTTGCCCTCGGCCAACTGGACATCCCGGTGCCCAAGCGCAAGGCCGGCGAAGTCTCGCTGGATGTGCGTTTCACCTACGACAACAACGGTTTGCTCGAAGCCCAGGTGAGCATTCCGTTGACCGGTGAACAGCACTCGCTGGTGATCGAGAACAACCCCGGCGTGCTGACCCCCGCCGAGATCCAGCAACGCCTGCAAGCCTTGTCGTTGCTGAAGATTCATCCCCGAGAGCAACAGGTCAACACCTTGCTGGTCGCTCGACTGGAGCGGCTGTATCAGGAAAGCCTGGGCGATCTGCGCCATCAGGTCGCGCAGTGGGCCAGTTTTTTCCAGCAAGCCTTGGAGAGCCAGGACGAGCGGCGCATCCGTGAAGCACGGGGCGAGCTCAACGAGCAGTTGAAAACCCTGGAAGCCGGACTCTGGCACTAAGGAAAGCGCCCCATGACATGTTGGTCTGTGCTGCAACTGGACGATGATGCCGACGAGCGCAGCATCAAGCGCAGCTATGCGCGGCTGCTCAGGGTACATCGTCCCGACGACGATCCCGAAGGCTTCCAGCGTTTGCGCGAAGCCTATGAACACGCGCTGTCGGTTGCTCGCTGGCAGGCGGAGCTGGAGCGCGACCTGGAAGACCAAAAGGTCGAGGTGGTGGGTCGCATCGATGATCTGCAGTGGACCAGCGCCGAGCGTCAACACGAACCGCTGGATGACACCACGGCGGTCGCCGAGCGCGTTCATCCGGTAGAGCCCGCGCCTTTCAAAGCGCCGCAGGTGTCGCCTGCCGAGTTGACGGCGCGTGGACTGCTCGACGGCCTGTCAGCGGAGAACCTGCCCCAGCGCTGGGAACAGGCCCAGGCCCAGGACTGTGCCGAAGCCTTCGAACGATTGCTGTTGCAACTGTGTTTTGACCACCCGTCCCTGCTGGTGTCAATCGCCGGATGGGCCGCGCAGCAGCTGGAATGGCTGACGCCGTGGCAAAACCTGGTCATGAGCGACTGGCAACAGGAGATGCTCGCCAGCAGTCTGCTGCGTGACTATCGACAAACCCTGCACGGTTTCCTGGCCGCCAAGCAAGAGCGCGAGTTCATCAATCAACTCAAGGACTATTCCGATCAACCTTGGCTCAAGGTCTTCGACCAGCGCCAGCAATGGCAGCAAATCATCCTCGACGTGCTGCATGACACGGAGTGGAGCCTGCCGCTGTTCGACCGCGTGAGTCAGCTGTTTGGCTGGGACGACAACAAAGGCATTCATCCACAGCCCGAGGCGACCTGGCAGGCGCTGATCGAACGCTGCAACCAGGAAGCGTTCTATCAGAACCTGGTGACCAAGGCCGAATCGGACCGCCTGTTCGCCGCCGACGTGCAAGCCGCCCATTTGCTGATGAACCCGATGTGGCCTGAGCAACAGAAGCGCATGATCGACGGCTTTGGCATCAATGAATGGCAAGCCTGCCAGGACCTGGCGCAAACCCTGAAGTGGCGCTACCCGGAGCTGCAATCGCGCACGCCCTACGCCGACGTGTTTTTCTGGCGGCGCTTTCTGCCGCGCCCGATTGCCGCCGAAACCTGGATTCGCGTCTGGGCGGGCATCGCCCTGGCGCTGTGGTTGTTTTATGTGCCGATCAATCAGTATTCCGTGGGTTTCAGCATCGCATTGCCGATGCTGATGGCGTGCGTGCCGGTGTGGTTCGGCCGCTTCGCCTTGAGTTGGTGGGTGCTGATCAGCGCGCACTTCATCGTCCAGGACCTGTGGTTCACCGAACGCATCATCCCCAAACGCTGGAACCCGAACACCCATTGGCTGCTGTTGCGCCACGGATTGCCGCAAGCGGCGCTGCTGCTGGTATTCGGCCTGCTGCTGGGTTGGCTGGGGGTGGGGACTTACATCGGGGTGATTCTGCTGGGGCTTTACCACAAACGACGGATTGGCCGGCTCGATCAGGATTTCCGCGCCCGACACCCTTGGTTGACCGCCTTGCACTGGGCCCATTTCAGCCCGTTGCAGGTGCTGTTTCTGCTGGTCATGGTCGGCGTGTTTCTCGCCTGCCAGATTCATTACCCGGGCTTTCCCTTGACCCGCTTGCTGCCTTCGCCCGGTTGATCGTCGCCACGGGCGGTCGCCGACCGTCCTGGTTGCTGTTTCGCATGGCTTTGCTTTAGTAATGATCGCCCGCCCGTTGCGGGTCAACGCTGACAAGGAACCAAGCATGTTGAAAACGCCAGGATTTGCCTTCACCACCCTCACCCTCTGCGCGCTCGCCGCCGGAGGATTAAGCACCACGGCCCAGGCTGACGCCGACCTCAAGCTCGGCAGCACGGAGCGCGTCACGCGGCTGTTTGCCTACCCCAATAACTGCAACGTGATCTGTTTCCGCAACTGGACGCTGGAGCAGACAGTCGAGCATTACCTGACCCAAAGCGTGCAGCGCGATGGCTACAGCGCCGCCAAGGTCGAGGTGAAAACCGATAACGATCAACTCTACGCGGCCATCAGCGGCGTACCGGCCGACTACACCAAACCGCTGGCCGCACTGCTGGATGCCGGCGACATGGCGTACAACGGCGCCAGCAAGCTCAATGCCGAACATAAGTGGGCGTTCAACTGGTACCTGTTCCTGCCGCTGGGCATGGCCCTGGAAAACCGCAAAAGTGTCGAGCTGCTGCACTTCCCGCCGGATTACTCCCTGACCCAGGCCCAGGACTACCTGGAATCCGCCACCACTGATCGCTGGGCCCAACTCTTGACCGACAACGGCATTCCCGCTGCGCAGACGCCGGGCTACCAGACCATCATCGACATCGCGCCCATCGCCGCGCCCGCCTCGGCCGGCAAGGACCTGGAAGGGGTCTACGACTACTTCAAGGAATATCAGACCACCATGGTCAAGAACGTCAGCCGCACCGCCAGCGGCGGCGGATTGCCGATGGTCGCGTTCGGTGCGCCGGTGCGCAACTGGCTCAAGGCGCAATATGACATCAACGTCAGCGTGCTCGGCCTGGCGCAGATCAGTTGGTCGGACGGGGTCAAGGTGCCGGTGCTCGGCTCCAACCACCCGAGCTACATCTGGTACGCCGCCGACCCAGCCACCTACAACGGCGATCAAGCCAAGGCCGATGCGGCGGGCCTGAAAGTCATGGGCCAGGATTTGAGTGCGGCGTGCTGGCAAGCGGGGATGGGCAGCAAGCCCGGCAGTGATCCGAGCACCCTGCTGAACAGTTGCATCCAGACCTGGCAAGTTACGCAGAAGGAAAAGACCTGCGAGCTGTTCTACACCTCGATCCGCAACCTGACGCCGGCCCAGGCACAAGCCAAATGTGCGAGCACCGTCGTCAAGTCACAGCTCAAGCAGCTTAAAGGTGCGATGCCGCAACCCGCGGTCCCGGCGCCGCACCTGTAAAACCAAAAGCGCCGCGACAGCCCAGGCTGCGCGGCGCTTGTTCAGTCAGCCCCGGCCGGCCGCAAACGGTACTGCGGCGGCAGTTGCTCGAAGCCACTGATGGTGGCGTTCAAACTCTTCCAGCGGCCGTCCTTGATGCCGTAGATGCAACCGTGGATCGACAGCGCCTGCCCACGGTGCCAAGCGTTCTGCACGATGCTGGTGTGACCGACGTTGGCCACTTGCTGGATCACGTTCAGTTCGCACAGGCGATCGACCCGTTCTTCCTCGGTCGGCAACAGCGCCAATTCATCGCGACGCTCGTAATAGAGGTCGCGGATCGAGCGCAGCCAGCCATCGATCAGGCCCAACTGGCGATCCTGCATCGACGCGCGCACACCGCCGCAGCCATAGTGGCCGGTGACCAGGATGTGTTTGACCTTGAGCACGTCCACCGCGTACTGAATCACCGACAGGCAATTGAGGTCGGTGTGCAGCACCACGTTGGCCACGTTGCGGTGCACAAACAGATCGCCCGGCAGCATGCCAACGATCTCGTTGGCTGGCACCCGAGCGTCGGAACAGCCGATCCACAGGTATTCCGGAGTTTGTTGGCGGGCCAGCTTGGAGAAGAAGTCCGGATCTTCCTGTTTGATCGCTTCGGCCCAGCGTGCGTTGTTATCAATCAGATCTTGTAGTTCGTTCATGCTGTGAAGCCTCAAGAATGATGCGCTGGTTTGACTGCCGACCGTCGGTCGGGGTCACCACGGCGTCGCAGATACTTGGCAAATGAAGACCGGCGGAATTCTCGACCGCCCTGTGAGTCCACCCTAGTAAGGCCCACAGTATGAGGAATTGCCATGACTGATTCACGACGTCCGTACGATGCGGTGCAACCGGAACCCATCGACGATAACGAAGACCGCATGGGTTCGATGCATGAGCTGGATTTCGACGAAGACCAGCCTAGCGCAAAAATCGGCGACGAATTGCCCGAGCGCGAGCGGGAACACCTGATCCCTGAGGAACGGGTACGTGAGGCGGGCATGACCGGCGCCTCGACCGATGACCACGAACCAACCGACGACGACATGAGCCCGGAAATCCTGATCCGTGAAGACGGCGCGCGGGATGCCAAGGAAGCTGGCGAAGGCGATCCGGCGGATTGGGATTTGAGCGTGGTCGATGAGGACGAGATCGGCGGTGGTAACGGGCTGGACGAGGAGGAACTGGCGCGACGTGATCCGTTGGATGGCAACCGCTGATTGGATGGCGTCTGGAAGAGGGTCATCGCGAGCAGGCTCGCTCCCACAGGGATTGAATTGATCCTGTAGAGGCGAGGCGCTCAGTCAACCAGGGTGCAAGCCATGACCACCGCATCTTCGCGCCCACCGACCGCCGGGTAGTAATCCCGGCGCCGGCCGATTTCGTTGAAGCCATAACGCTCGTACAGGCGAAACGCCGAGCGGTTGCTGTCGCGCACTTCCAGGAAACACTCCCGGGCCTTGGCCTCGTAGGCACGTGACATCAGGTGTTCGAGCAGGGTCAGGCCGAGGCCACGGCCCTGGTTTTCCGGCTTGACGGTAATGTTCAGCAGATGCGCCTCGTCGAGGATGATCTGCACCACACCGTGCCCCACCTGCTGCTGCCCTTCGAACATCAGCCAGATTTGATACTTGCCCAATCCATCCTGAAAGATCCCACGAGTCCAGGGATGGCTGTACGCCGCATATTCGATTTTCAGTACAGCGTCCATGTCCGCCTCGGTCATCGGGCGGAACGATACAGCGTCACTCATTCGATTCTTTCCAGCGCGCCATCAGCCGACGCATGGCTTGCCAGACATCAGCCTTACGCTGTGGCTCTTCCATTAATAATTCCAGGCCCGGCAAGGCCCAGACCGAGCCCAGGCCTTCGACTTGCAGCTCGCGGTTGAAGGATTCGGCGTTCGCCTCGCCCGCAAACCGCACCGCCGGCAGGCCGATCAGCCACAGGCAGACGCAGGGGGCATCTTCCAGCCGCGCCGAAACGAAGCCCTGGACAAAGTCGCGAGCCGCTTCCGGGCCCTGGTCCATGGTGCCCCGCGCCAACAGCGGCCAACGCACCGGCTCGCCGACGATCTGCGGGCTGTCCGGCAGGCCGGCGGCGCGCAGCATGTCCTTGAGCAGCAGATAGGCCGGGTCGCGGGTCTGGAAGGGTTCGCCGGTGGGTAACTCCACCAGCAGCAGGCAACGCCCGGCGCGCAGCAATTGCAGGGCAAAACGCGGCGGCGGCACGACCGGCGCCTTGGCCACCACCGCCACCGCCTCTTCTTCCGGCTTGGCGTTGGTCCGGGTACTGGCCAGCGAAGGCCGCGGCACCTCGATTTTCACCCGCTCTGTCGGCGCAACGACTGGCTCGGCGGTGACGTTGGCGGCCGCTGGCGCTGACGCGGGTGCCTTAGCCACGGGAGCAACGACCGCCGGTTCGACGATCTCCAGCAGCTCGGGCCGGGACGGCGCGGCGAAGGGCAATTCGGTGCGCGGCAGCCAGTTGACCACCTGCATGGCGGTCAAATAGGCGCGGCGACGGGACTCGATTAGCAAGGGTCGGCCACTTGTGGATAACTAAAGTGCAGGGATTCTACCGCCCTTCGCTCAAGATCGCCCGCGCTTGATCGATAGACCTTCACCGATTGCCTTTATCCACAGCATTTACCGACAGAAAAGCCGACAGCCCGTCCCGAGAGTGAATCGCATCGGCCACGATGCAGTACAATCGCGGCTTTTAATCGCCAACCAGCCGGCCATTCCAATGATCGAACCCAAGCGCGTCTTGCGCGCCCTCGCCGAACACTGGGCACTTCTGGAGCCGTTGTGCGAGCACTTCGACCAGGGCACCCTGAGCCTCAACGAACTGCGCACGCAACTGGCCGCCCAGCAACTGGACAGCACCCCGCAGGACATCACCAGCCTGCTGGACGTGTGGATTCGCCTCGACATTCTGGTGCCCGTGGCAAAAAGCCCGAACCGCTTCGAGCTGAATGCACAGATTCATGATTTCCTCGCCTACCTGCGCCGCGAGCACCGTTTGGGCCTGTGCCTGGAAATTGAAGCCTACCTGCGCCACCTCGAGCGTCTGGCCGGTTACATCCAGGACGCTTTCGATATCCGTGACGGCAATGATCTGGCGCGCCAATTGCGCTTGCTCGACATGCGCGTCCGCGATGTATTGAAAAAACTCGCCAACGACGAACAGGCCCTGGTGGCCGTCGCCGAGCGGGCCAAGACCAGCGATCGGCAAATCCCCCTGCGTCAGCGCTATGCCGAAGTGCTGGCGACCTGGGACGAATACGTCGAGCCGATGATTCAACTGGTGAACGCCGACGGCGCTTTCGAACAAGGCGTGCGCAAGGTCGAGAACGTCCTGCTGAAGATGCTCACCGAACAGCAGCGCCTCGGCCACCTGGTCGATGACGACATGCTGTTGCGCACCCATGCGCGCATCCTCGAAATGCAGACCAGCGCGCAACTGACCCTGCGCCACGCCCGGGAACTGTTGCTGCCGCTGCGCGAAGAAGCACGCCGCCATAACGCGGTGACCCGTGGCGCGGCGCTGGCCCTGGCGGCGATTCGCCGCAAAGGCATCGACGCCGTGCCGCAAGCCGCCATGCCGATGTTTACCCGGCCGCAAAGCACCTTTCTCGGCAGCGCCAGTCAGGTCGAAGCCTACGTCTACGCCCTGGCCCGTTTCGAGCCGAAACCGGCGCGCTTCCCCAAGGCCCACAAGACCCACAGCGGCGGCAACGCGCCGCGCGCACCGCGTACCGTGCGCGAGATGCTCGAACGCTGCGAAGACGCCCTGCCGATGCCGGACCTGATGACCTGGCTGCTGGAGCAGGAGCCGGACGGCGCCACCGATGAATTGCTGTACTGGTTCTCGCGCCTGTCCCGGGAGAAACGCTTCAAGCGTGAGCGTCTGGAACGCCGCGACTACCACACTCATGAGCACCAGGTCAGCCTGCGCTCCTTCGCCCTGCTCTCGGCCGGCTCCGACGCCGCCGAGAATTCTGCGAGCACCCCCAATGCATCTTGATCTATCCGAACTGTCCCAGCTGGCGCCGATTTTTCGCGAGCTGTTCAAGGGTTACCACGTCAGCCGTCGCGACCCGGAGCTGTACGCTCAGCTGTCGAACTGCCAGGACCAGTACCGCACGCTGTTCAAGGCCCTGGGTTTTGAGCTGGTCTGCGACACCCGTGGCTTCTACTACTTTGTGCCAGATCTCGCCGCCGCCGCGGTGAACAAAACCGCGCAACGCCTGGCACTGTTCACCTTTATCCTGGTTGAACACCTGGCCGATCAGGGCCGTGACCCGATCGCCGTGCTCGACGGCGGCAGCCTCGGTCGCGATGAACTGCCCTCCCTGCTAGAAAAATACCGCGACCTGTTCATCCAGGCCGAAGTGCAGACCCAGGAAGAACTCGAAGAAAAGATCATGCGCCGCATGACTCAATTGGGTTTTGCCAGCGAAGAAAACGGCGTCTACCGCTTCCTGCCACCGATGCACCGCTTCCTCGACGTCTGCCTGTCGGTGCAGCAGGACCGTGACCTGGCTGCCAGTCTGCACAGCGTGCTGCCACTGCCGGTGCCAGTGCTGATCGACGACGACAGCGACGAGAAATTGCTGGAAACCGATGACCCTCTGGACCTCAGCGACTTCGCTGAAGAATCCGAGGAAGACGCGTTGGCCCGCGCCATTGCCGAAGAACAGGAGACCGACGCATGAGCAAGGAACGCTACGGCATCCGCCGCTTTGCCCTTTTGAACACCGCCGGCTACAGCCTTGGCCTGTTTCCGCTGGAAGAACCGCTGTCGGTGTACGGCGCGAACAACCTTGGCAAATCCGCCTCGATCAACGCCTTGCAGTTCCCGATCCTGGCGCGCATGTCGGACATGAGTTTCGGCAAGTACAGCCTCGAACAATCCCGACGCTTCTACTTTGCCTCGGACACCAGCTACATCCTCGTCGAAGTCTCGCTGCCCCATGGTCCACACGTGATTGGCGTGGTCGGACGCGGCCCGGGCGGCGGTTTCGGCCACCAGTTCTTCGCCTACGCCGGCAAGCTCGACCTGGCGCACTACCAGAAAAACGACACCTGCCTACGCCAGAAAGAACTGTTCACCAACCTTGAACGCGAAGGCCTGAAAGCCTATGAACTCAAGCCGGATGAACTGCGGCGCTTGCTGGTCGGTGGTCACACCTCGATTCCGCTGGACTTGACCCTGATCCCGTTGCGCTCCACCAGCGAACAGAGCCTGAAGACCTTCCGCGCGCTGTTCATCAACCTGTTGCACATGCGCGAAATCACTGCGGCCAAGCTCAAGCAGTTGTTCCTCGATGCCTTCGAACACAGCCTGCGTTCCGGCAGCGTCGATTACATTGCCGCGTGCGAAGAAGCCTTCCGCGACGTGCGCCGCATGGAACAGGACTACAACTCGCTGGTCGCCGCCGGCCCGTTGGTCGAAGCCCTGGCCAATGGCGTGAAACAGCGCGACATTCTGCGCGGCAAGCTGCATCGCCTGTCGCCGCTGCTTGATTCTCTGCTCGGCACCTGGTCGGACTACGCCAGTGCGCGCAAGGAAGAGCTGACGATCCAGGCCGAGCATTACCGCAACGAACAGGACTCACTGCAAAACGACCAGCGCGGTGGCACTCAGGAGCTGATGCGCCTGGAGCGGGAGATCACCGGCATCCAACGCTGGCTCGGCGAACTGTCGGTGCTCAAGCATCGCTTCGCCCTGGTCGACGACGTCAAAGTGCTGGAGCAACAATTGCTCGCGGCCAAGGACGCTCACGATGAACTGGCCGGTGCCTTGGCGCAGTCGCGACAGTTCAGCGCCGAAGACCTGGAAGAACGCCTGCGCGACCTGGAAAAACGCCTGAAGTCGGTCAAGCAGCAACTCGATCACGCCGACAACAACAGCTACGCCCGCCTGCGTGAAGAGTTCTCGCAGCAGGATGTCGAGCGCCTGATGCGTCTGTTCAATAGCGCGCTGTTCAGCTTGCCGCTTGGCGAGCATGGCATCGCCCTGGATGAAGACGGCCAGTGGGTCAAATCCCTGGAACTGATCCTCGACGGCTTCAAGGGCGAGCGTTTCGAAGTGCCTGGCCTGTCCATCGACCTGTCGCACATCGAACCGCCGGCCCTGCAAGCCCTGGCCGACCGTGCGGCCTTGCGCGATCAGAAAGAGCGCCTGGACAAAGAACTCAAGCAACTCAAGACCCAGCAAGCCGTGGCCGCCGACCGCGCCGCGAGCAAGACCCAGACGGAAGCGCTGTATCAGCAAGTGCTGGACGCGCAAAAAGCCCTGGAAGATTTCCGTCGCGCGCAAACCCTCAGTGCCGAGGAAGGCGACAAGCTGGAACAGCTGGCGCAGATGGAAGCCGCGCAAGACGAATTGAAACGCTCCAGCGATGCGTTCACCGAACGCGTCCAGCAACTGTCGGCCAAGCTGCAATTGGTCGGCCGGCAGATTGCCGACATGGAAGCCAAGCAACGGACCCTCGACGACGCCCTGCGCCGTCGCCAGTTGCTGCCGGCGGACATGCCGTTCGGCACCTCGTTCATGGACCCGGTCGACGATTCCATGGACAACCTGCTGCCGCTGCTCAACGATTATCAGGACAGCTGGCAGGGCTTGTTGCGGGTCGACGGGCAGATCGAAGCGCTGTACGCCCAGGTGCGCCTCAAGGGCGTGGCCAAGTTCGACAGCGAAGACGACATGGAGCGTCGCCTGCAACTGCTGATCAACGCTTACGCGCACCGCACCGACGAAGCCCTGACACTGGGCAAGGCACGCCGCGCGGCGGTGACCGATATTGCGCGGACCCTGCGCAACATCCGCAGCGACTACGACAGCCTCGAACACCAACTGGCGCTGTTCAACCGCGAGATCAACAAACGCCAGGTGTCGAACCTGCAGAGCTTCCGCATCGTCCTCGCGCCGAACAAGGAAGCCCTCAAGCATATCGACCAGATCATCCACAGCGCCGGCCAATACGAGGAAGGCGAAACCCTTTCCGTGTTCGACCTCAGCCAAAGCGCCGATCAGGACAACAAGAACGAAGAAGCCAAGGAGTATCTGGCGCGGCTGGTGGCGGCGAACCACAACCAGCTCGGGCTCAAGGACTTGTTCGAACTGGCGTTCGAGATCACCAAGGTCAATGGCCAGCCGGTGATTCACACCGACATTGACGGCGCCGCGTCCAACGGCACCACCATGACCATCAAGGCGCTGACCAACATGTATTTGTTGCTGCACTTGATGGACCGCGACCAGGCCGGTCGCGTGCGCCTGCCGTACTACCTCGACGAAGCGGCGGACATCGACGAGAAAAACCAGGCCGCACTGCTGGAAACCAGCCTGCAACTGGGCTTCGTGCCGATCCTGGCGAGCGTGAAGCCGCAAGTCTGCGCCAGTGTCGCCATCGACCTGGAAGGCGGCAGCGGCCCGGCGGGGATCTACATCGACGAAGCGGACTGGAAGTACATTCGCCGGCACGACGACGTGAAGGCCACCGTCAATGTTGCCGCGGACGAGCCGGAGTTGGACGAAGTCTGATCTAGGGTTTTATCGCGTGATAAAAAAGGCCGCGATCCAGTGATGGATCGCGGCCTTTTTCTTTAGTGGTTTTGAGGGCCTCTTCGCGAGCAGGCTCGCTCCTACAGGTTCAGTGGTACACACACGCCCCTGTGGGAGCGGGCTTGCCCGCGATGGCGGCCTCAAAGGCGCCTTGTCTATCGGCTATTTACCCAACGAAATCTTCGGCGCCCAACCCAGCCATTCTTCTTCGAATTTATCGAACAACGGGAAAGTCTGCTCCGCACGCGCCGGACTGCCCATGCGCTCGCCCTCCGGCGTGGCAAACGCGACGCCGCCCTGAATCAGGGTCTCCAAAGATTCGGTGCGCACCGTCGCGCCTTTGAACAGGCCGAAGTCAAAACCAAAACCACTGGTGTTCCAGAATCGGGAGCCACTGCGCACCAGCGGCGCGTATTTCGGTTCGATCAGGATATGGATCAGCACCCGATCCGCCGTCTGCCCCAACTCGTAACCGGTGACCTTGCCCACGGTGATCTCGCGATAGGTCACGGGCACTCCGGTTTTCAGCGAGCCCCGGCGGGCGGCGCTGAGCACCAGGCTCAAACCCGGTTCGACCTTGGCCGATTCCGGAGGACTGGCCAAGGCCACGAAGTTTTTCTGCGGCCCGAGGTTCTTGGCCGCCGGCTGTACTTCGATGTACTGGCCGGTGACCAGGGTTTCCAGGTTCGAGGTCTTGATCAGCCCCAACTCGGGTTTGACCACCCAGAACTGACTGCCTACCCGAGCGATGCGTTCCGGCACCTCGGTGATGCGCGCGGTGAGCAGCACCGATTGCAGGTCATCGCTGAGGTCGACGTCCTCAACCTTACCGACATCCAGCCCTTTGAAGCGGACCGGCGTACCGGGACGCAGGCCGTCGGCGCGATCAAGTTTGATCGTCACCACTTCGCCCTTCAGACTCGCTTCATCATGGTTGGCGAACAGCCGGAAACGCGGGACGCGCTTTTGCAACGGCGCCTTGGCCCGCGGGGTTTCGAAGGCAATGCCGCCGGCCATCAGGCTCTGCAAGGATTCGCTCTTGACCTGGATGCCACCGGTGAGTCCACCGCTGAGGGTGATCCCGCTGGCATTCCAGAAGCGGGTCGAGGCATTGACCAGGCCTTCGTATTCCTTCTCGATGTGCACGCCAATGACCAACTGTTTCTTGGTCTTGGAGAACTGGTAACTCTGCACCGAGCCGACCTTGACCTGTTTGTAGAGAATCGGGCTGCCGACCTCCAGTGAACCGAGGTTGTCGGTGAACAACACCAGGTGCAGGCCGGGCGCACGCAGGTCCAATGGTGGCGCCTTGGGCCGCGCCTCGAACTCACGCTTCGGCGCGCCGCCTTTGTCGCCGGGACGTATGGCGATGTAGTTACCTTTGACCAAGGCCTCCAGCCCGGTGATGCCAGCCAGCGAGATCGATGGCTTGACCACCCAGAACTGCGTGCCGTCGACCAGATAATCCTCGGCCAGAGGGTCGAGGGTCAGTTCAGCCGTGGCGCTCGACAGGTCCGGGTCGATTTTCAGGGCTTTGAGATTGCCGACCTGAATGCCTTTGTACATGACGGGCGTGCGCCCGGCCTGCATGCCTTCGAAGTCAGTCAGCTTGACCTTGACCCGAATCCCCGCCGCGGCTGCATCGAAGTCTTCATAGAGACGGAATGGCAGGCTCGGATCGGTCGGCGGACTGTCCTTGCGGTTCTCCGGCGTGGCGAACGCGATGCCACCGGCGACGATGCTCGCCAGGGATTCGCTGCGCACCTTCACCCCGGACAGGTTGGCGTCGATGCTGATACCGCTGGCGTTCCAGAATCGCGTATGTTTGCGCACCAGATTGGCGTAGGTCGGTTCAATGAACACTTTGAGTTCGACGGTGCTCTGGTCTTCGGACAGCAAGTAGCTTTTGACCTGGCCGACCTTGATCTGCTTGTAGAACACCGGGCTGCCACGGTTCAGCGAACCGAGGCGATCAGCCTTAATGGTCAAGTGCAGGCCAGGCTTGGAGTCGGACAGTGGCGGTTCTTCTGCCAATGCCTTGAACTTGCGCGAGGGCTCGCCTTCGCCGGGGCTGACGGCCACGTAGTTACCCGACACCAGGGTTTCCAGGCCGGTAATGCCGGCCAGGGTCACGCTGGGCTTGACCAGCCAGAAACGGGTGCTGGTCTTGAGGTATTGCTCCACGTCCTTGTTCATTTCGACGGTGGCAATCACGCCTTTGGAGTTGCCCTCGTCGTCGAGCTTGAGGGTTTTCACCTTGCCAACTGGCATGCCTTTGTAGACCACTTCGGTCTTATTGGCCTGGATGCCTTCACCGCTTTCGAAGCGCACCTGAATCTCGATGCCGGTCTCGCTGTAAGCTCTCCAACCCAGCCAGCCGCCGATGATCAAGGCAATCAGGGGTAACACCCAAATGGCCGACCAGTTGGAGGCCGGTCGGGTTTTCGCTTTAGGCAAATCAGTCATGGTCGTCGTCCGACTCCGTGTTATCCCAAATCAGTCGGGGATCGAAAGTTACTGCGGCAAGCATTGTCAGAATCACCACACTGGCAAAGGCAACGGCACCGAGGTTGGCTTCCACGCTGGCCAGCCGTCCAAAGTTCACCACCGCCACCAGAATGGCGATCACGAAAATATCCAGCATCGACCAGCGGCCGATGAACTCGATAAAGCGGTACATCCAGATGCGCTGTCGTGCTGAAAGCGGTTGGCGTCGTTGCACGGAAAACAGCAGCAAGGCGATGCCCACCAATTTGAAGGTCGGCACCAGGATGCTGGCGATAAACACCACGGCGGCGATCGGGATCATGCCGTGCTGCACCAGTTGAATTACGCCCGACATGATGGTGCTGGGGTCGCCCTGGCCCAAGGAGCTGACCGTCATGATCGGCAGCACGTTGGCGGGGATGTAGAGAATCGCGGCGGTCACCAGCAACGCCCAGGTGCGCGCCACGCTGTTGGGACGGCGGGCATGCACCAACGCGCCGCAGCGCGTGCAAGTTTGCTCGTCGGTATCAGCGTCCTGCTTGTTCAACTCATGGCATTCGGTACAAATCAGAATGCCTGCATCAATCGCCCGCATGGGCATCTTCTCCTGACAACGCCTGCCAGACCTGATGGGGCGACATCACCACCTCCAACAAGACCTGAACCAACAACAAACTGATAAAGCACACCAAGCCCAGACCGAGGGTAATTGCCGCCATGTCCGCCAACTTGACGATGGCCACGAGCACACCCATGAGATAGACCTCGAGCATGCCCCAATCGCGCAAATGGTGGTAAATGCGATAGAGCAACAGACCGTAGCTGCGACCGATGTCCAAGCGAATACTCAGCAGTACCGCCAACTGGCACAGCAGCTTGAGCAGCGGGATTCCCATGCTGCACAGGAACACCACCACCGCTACGCCTTGCATACCGCTGTCGAATAGGCCGACCACGCCGGTCCAGACCGTATCGTGAGACGACTGCCCGAGTAGATTGAGCTGCATGATGGGTAAAAAGTTCGCTGGCACGTACAACAACAGTGCGGCGATGACCAAGGCGAGGCTGCGGTCCACCACATTATGTCGATGGGCGTACAGCTCATAACCACAACGCGGGCACAGCGCTTTCTCGCCATGGGCGAGCTCGGGCTTGCGCATCAGCAGGTCGCACTCATGGCAGGCCACCAAGTCTTCCAGTGGTAAATCTGACAGCCCAGGGGCGTCAACCGGATCTGCCATAAAGGGCTCGGGCTCAGGAAAAGGTAAGGGCTATTCTAGTGTCGCTGCTCGAAAATAACTGTGCAAATTTGTGCCGCAGTCCTCGAACTACTTTTTTACGGGCAAAACAAAACCCCATCTGCTTTCGCAAATGGGGTTTCGGAATTTAATCTTGACGATGACCTACTCTCACATGGGGAAACCCCACACTACCATCGGCGATGCATCGTTTCACTGCTGAGTTCGGGATGGGATCAGGTGGTTCCAATGCTCTATGGTCGTCAAGAAATTCGGGTACCGAACCGTGGCCAGAGGCCGCGCTTCAGCAAATTGGGTATGGGATAGAGTCGGTGTCTTGTGCTCGAACTTTCGGTTCGTTTCGTCTTCACACACCGCAA
>Ga0247742_10000574_pt1 | contig 29031 bp, 26 predicted proteins | sample UWRJL208509C2_FD_180944 | JGI IMG/M metagenome (GOLD analysis project Ga0247742, IMG submission 180944) | Plant litter microbial communities from Arlington Agricultural Research Station in Wisconsin, United States - UWRJ-L208-509C-2 | ecosystem: Environmental > Terrestrial > Plant litter >...
GGTAAAAAGAAATGAGGCAGTATCTCTCTCTGAACATACCTTATGGTTGCTGGGGTCGTCACCTGCTCTCATTCCTTTTCACTTCTTCTTGCTAATTTATCATTTGATAACAAACATAGGAGGGTCGGCAAGCGTAGCGCTGTCGGGGTGAGTCGATAAACAGCCTGATTTTCAAACAATACCTTTCATGCTATTACTCTTAAACCTCGTCAGATTCGACTCACCCGGTCTACGCTTCGCTGGACCACCCTCTCTTCGCCTGCGGCGGAAAGAGGGGATGGCAAAATGGATGAAGGATAAAAGACAAAGGACTAAAGATAATGAGCTTTACCCTCTTTCCGGCGAAGCCGAAGAGAGGGTCGGCAAGCGTAGCGATGCCGGGGTGAGTCGACCGGCTCCCAGGGGTTTAACCCAGTGTAACGCGTGTAGTATTTCATAAGCTTTCAGCTGAAGCCATGTTATACACGAGCTAAAAAGCTCGCTGCAATAAAAATCTCTCCGCGCGTCATTGCGAGGCACAAAGCAAGAAGCTCCCTCTAAATCTCCCCAAAGGGGAGACTTTAAGATGTTTTTTTAAAGCCCTCTCCTTTGGAGAGGGTTGGGTGAGGCTTCCGGTTTTTCATCGTCAAATCAATGTAAACACTGGTTCACAGCATCATCCATGCCGGTTAATTTTCGTATCTTTAAGTAAATAAAAATCAATCAGGAGTCGAAAAATCAGATATGGAATACAATAAATTAACGCCCGATGAAGAATGGGTAATAATGCACAAAGGAACAGAAAGACCATTTACCGGCGCTTTGTTAAACAACAAAGCCCAGGGTTTATATGTTTGCAAACGCTGCGACACGCCGCTATATACCTCCGAATCGAAATTTGAATCGCACTGTGGCTGGCCAAGCTTTGATGATGAAATACCGGGTGCTGTAAAAAGGGTGCCCGATCCGGACGGTCGCCGTGTTGAAATTGAATGCGCCAATTGCGGGGCACATTTGGGCCACGTTTTCGAAGGTGAATACTTTACCCCAAAAAACACCCGCCATTGCGTAAATTCATTGTCGATGAAATTCGTTTCGGCAGATGATATAAAATAATTCATACAACTACAAGGAATATCCTGATAAGTGATGACTTATCAGGATATTTTGTTTTCCACAACGGCATGATTAATGCGTTTATCACTCCGCTTTTCCAATTTCAAATTGACACTTAGCAAAGGTGTTACGCTATTCGTAATAATTGTCGGTGTTAAGTAAAGTAATTTACAATGTTAAATTATTGTTTTTTGCAAGTTTTTGGGGGCCTACTTTTGGGGATGTTTTTTAAACGGCTGTAATCAAGTTCATTAATTTTTGATCGCTTAAAATAAAAAAGCAAAGTGTGGATAACTCACTACTTTGTTAAAAACTAACACTAAAATGTTTAAACCTCAAACATTAACTTTGTTGTAGAAGGTATTCAGAAAGGCAGCCGGATGTGTCCGTCATCCAAATTCAATAACTTGGCTGTCAGTACGTTACATAATAAAACCTGCAATTAGCGAGGTTAATTGCAAAAACAAAAAAGCTTTGAGATTTTTAAGGCTGGCTTTCGTGTCTGATGACGGTAAGTAAAGTAATAACGATATAAAAAAGGTATCTATGAAACAGGAAGACGAAGTATTACTGAGAGAGAACAAGGACAGATTTGTGATACTGCCCATCAAGTATCCCGCCATTTGGGAGATGTATAAAAAAGCCGAAGCCAGCTTTTGGACTGCCGAAGAAATTGATCTGTCGGACGACCTGAAACACTGGGAAAACCTGAACGCGGGCGAGAAGCATTTTATATCGCACATCCTGGCATTTTTTGCCGCGAGCGATGGCATTGTGAACGAAAACCTGGCCGTAAACTTCATGAGCGAGGTACAGCTGCCCGAAGCGCGTTGCTTCTACGGCTTCCAGATCATGATGGAGAATATCCACTCAGAAACCTACGCTTTACTTATAGATACATACGTTAAAGACCCAGCCGAAAAAGACCGTCTGTTCCACGCTATTGAAACCGTACCTTGTGTAGGTAAAAAAGCGGAATGGGCTATGCGCTGGATTAACGAAGGTAATTTTGCCGAGCGTTTGGTAGCATTCGCGGCGGTAGAAGGCATTTTCTTCTCAGGTAGCTTCTGCTCTATATTCTGGCTTAAAAAACGCGGTCTGATGCCGGGGCTTACTTTCAGCAACGAGCTGATTTCCCGCGATGAAGGTTCACACTGTGAATTTGCATGTTTACTATACAAAATGTTGCAAAACAGGTTGCCTGCCGAGCAAGTGACCAAAATTATTACCGACGCGGTTGAGATTGAAAAAGAATTTGTTACCGATGCCTTACCGGTTAACCTGATTGGCATGAACGCCAAAATGATGAGCCAGTACATTGAGTTTGTAGCCGACAGATGGCTGGGCGAACTGGGTTACGAAAAACACTATAACGCCACCAACCCTTTTGATTTCATGGAAATGATATCATTACAGGGCAAAACCAACTTCTTTGAAAAACGCGTAGGCGATTACCAAAAAAGCGGTGTGCTTAACAACACCTCCGAAAGTAAAGCTTTTTCATTGGACGAAGATTTTTAAGGGAAAGATTTGAGATGTTAGATATGAGATCTGAGACAAGGAAATCATCAATAGCACAGTTTTTGAATTAACATACATTATATATACAACAAGTTTGGTTTTAAAATCGCTGCCCGATACCAAACCACTAAATACTTATCAATATGCTTGTAGTAAAAAGAGACGGTAGAAAAGAGTCGGTAAAATTCGACAAGATCACAGCACGTATTGAAAAACTGTGCTATGGGTTTAACCTGGTTGACCCCATTGACGTGGCAAAAAAGGTAATTGAAGGCTTATTTGATGGTGTAACCACCTCTGAGCTGGATAACCTTGCTGCCGAAACCGCTGCATCATTAACCACGAAGCACCCTGACTATGCTTTGCTGGCTTCGCGTATAGCGGTATCAAACCTGCATAAAAACACTATTAAGTCGTTTTCAGAAACCATGCGTTTACTGCACGGTTATGTTGACCCTAAAACCGGTAAAGACGCATCGCTTATTGCTGATGACGTTTGGGCTGTTATAGAAGAAAATGCAGAACTGCTGGACAGTACCATCATTTATGATCGCGACTTTGGTTTTGACTACTTCGGTTTCAAAACCCTTGAAAAATCATACCTGTTAAAAATTAACGGTAAAATAGCCGAGCGCCCGCAACACTTGTTTATGCGCGTATCTGTAGGTATCCACAAAGAGGATATTGAAAGCGCTATTAAAACTTACCACCTAATGAGCGAGCGTTGGTTTACGCACGCTACCCCTACCCTGTTTAACGCCGGTACACCAAAACCACAAATGTCATCATGCTTTTTGTTAACTATGAAAGATGACAGCATTGATGGTATCTATGATACTTTGAAACAAACTGCCAAAATATCACAAAGTGCAGGTGGTATTGGTTTAAGCATACACAATGTACGTGCTACAGGCTCATACATTAGCGGTACAAACGGTACCAGCAACGGTATTATCCCAATGCTGCGTGTGTTTAATGATACTGCCCGTTATGTTGACCAGGGAGGTGGTAAACGTAAAGGCGCTTTCGCTATTTATTTAGAGCCTTGGCATGCAGATATATTTGAGTTTTTAGATCTGCGCAAAAACCACGGCAAGGAAGAAATGCGTGCCCGCGACTTGTTTTATGCCCTTTGGGTGTCTGACCTGTTCATGGAGCGTGTGGAAGCCAACGCCGACTGGAGCCTGTTCTGCCCGCACGAAGCACCAGGCCTGGCCGATTGTTTCGGTGCTGAGTTTGTTGAACTGTACACCCGTTACGAAAAAGAAGGCCGTGCCCGTAAAGTGATTAAAGCACAGGATCTTTGGTTTGCCGTACTGGATGCCCAGGTTGAAACCGGCACTCCATACCTTTTATATAAAGATGCTGCTAACAGCAAATCGAACCAGCAAAATTTAGGTACTATCAAAAGCTCAAACCTTTGTACCGAAATTATGGAGTATACCGATGCCAACGAAATTGCAGTTTGTAACCTGGCTTCATTAGCATTGCCACGCTACGTAATTAATGGCGAGTTTGACCACCAGAAATTATACGAGGTAACTTACCAGGCTACACTTAACCTTAACCGTATTATTGATGGCAACTACTACCCTGTTGCCGAAGCAGAATACTCCAACTTAAGGCACCGCCCTATTGGCTTAGGTGTACAAGGCCTGGCCGATACCTTTATTCAGCTGCGCATGCCGTTTGAAAGCGACGAAGCAAAACAACTGAACAAAGAGATATTTGAAACTATCTATTTTGCTGCCATGACGGCTTCAAAAGACCTGGCTATTAAAGATGGCGCTTACCAAACTTTTGAGGGTTCACCTCTGTCAAAAGGTAAATTCCAGTTTGATTTGTGGAATGTATCTCCTGCCAGCACCCGTTGGGATTGGGAAAACCTGCGCCTTGATGTAATGAACCATGGTGTGCGCAACTCCCTGTTAGTAGCGCCAATGCCAACTGCTTCTACCTCACAAATATTGGGTAACAACGAGTGCTTTGAGCCATATACCTCAAACATTTACACCCGCCGTGTATTGAGCGGTGAGTTCATCGTGGTAAACAAATACTTACTGCGCGACCTGGTTAACCTTGGCTTATGGACCCCTGCGATGAAAGATAAGATCATCACCGCAAACGGATCTATCCAGGATATTGCCGAGATACCTGCCGATATCAAAGAACTGTACAAAACAGTTTGGGAAATAAAAATGCGTAACATCATTGATATGGCTGCCGATAGGGGTGCTTATGTTTGCCAGTCGCAATCATTAAACCTGTTCATCAACGCGCCAAACGCATCGAAATTGACTTCAATGCACTTCTACGCATGGAAAAAAGGTTTAAAAACCGGTATGTACTACCTGCGTACACAAGCTGCATCACAAGCTGTTAAGTTTACCGTTGAAAACCAGGGCGGTTCAAACATGGAGCCTGTAATACCAGACCACGTTGCACAAATTGCAGACAACGTACCAGAAGGCCCAAGCTGCTCAATGGAAGAAGGCTGCGTTACTTGTTCCGCATAAGTTCTTTGACCATAAGACTGTAGGACTTTTGGACTATAGGATGAAGGACAACAGATAAAGGACTATAATCAAACGTCCGTAAGCTGAGAGGTTTACGGACGTTTTTATTTTTGATGGCTTTACACTGACCGTAGAGTTTGCTATGCCTATCGCTATTATCCGTAATTTTGTATTAAATACTTTCGGATGTAAGTGGACTTTCCGACTTCCGGACTTAAAAAACAAATGACCAAACACGAGATCATCCGTTGCGAACGCTGTGAGGCGCCTTTTGAATGTAAAGCCAATTCATTCACCAAGTGCCAGTGCAGTACCGTGCAACTCACACTCAACGAGGTACAGTACGTAAGCGAACTGTATGAAGGATGCCTCTGCGCCAACTGCCTCCTGGTTATTCAGCAGGAGTACAGGGTGAACATGGGACTCGTGTAGGTACTTGTCTCTCTAATTTTTATTTTCATAACATATTCAACTTTTACTTACCTTAGTTACTGACCTATACCTAATCCCTATTTAAAGTAATGTATACTACGGAAGAGCTACTTAAGAAAACAGAACTCTTAAATAATGAAAAAAAATACAACGAAGTTATAGTCTTACTAACCAACGAGCTACTTGACGATTATCAAAATGCTGATCTATATGCGGAAAAGGCGCAAGCATATTGGAGATTAGGAAAATATGACTTATGTGAAGAAATAGTTAATAAAGCAATTGCAATACTTCCAGATCATTCAAAGGCGAATAACTATAAAGGAAACGTTTATTGGCACAAAAAAAACTATGATGCAGCAATTAAGTATTATTTAAAAGCGATAGAAACTAATCCTAATTTTACAACATCATATAATGGTTTAGCAATTGCATATAAAGAGTTAAGGAATTACGATAAGGCTGTAGAATCATACTGCAAAGCCTTGGAAATTGACCCAAAGCTTGCATGGGCATATAACGGATTAGGAATCTTATATAAAGAATCGAAGGCTTATGATAAAGCTATTGAAGTTTATAATAAATCTATTGATATAAATCCCGATTATGTAAATTCTTATAACGGGTTAGGTAATATATATTGGGACTTAAAAAGATATGATATAGCTATTGAATTTTATAACAAAGCCATTATAGTTGACCCTAAATATGATGCAAGTTATTACAATCGGGGTCTAGCATATCAAGCTATAGAACAATTTACTAAATCTTTAGAAGATTACAACAAATATGTTGAACTCACAAAGGAAACCCCTGACTATTATACTTCTTTAGCCAAATCAAAAATCAGCGATTTAAAGAAACAAATTGGCAATGTTGATTACAGAAAAATTAGCGACTTAGTTTCCAAAATAAAAAATCTCTTATTATTTTCCGGTAGTTGTGTTACACATTATACAGGCGTTTCTGTTTCAAAAGCTCTAATACTAGAAGGAAAAGAATTTCGTCTGTCGGAAGGAGCTTTTCTGAATGATACATCAGAAGGAAGAGAGTTATTTAATTTCCTTCCCTCATGCTACACAACAAATCATCAAACGAAAGATACTGAGGCAAAACCATTTTCTCCCAAACCCTTCATAGGAAGCTTTGTGGCTGATACAAAACACGACGATTTAACACTATGGCGCATGTATGGAAAAGAAAATAAGGACGAAGCCATGGGCTGTGCGATAACACTGGAAAGAGAAAAATTCATAGAAAATTTAACAGATACTTTAATAGCAATCAGTGACACAGAAACTTCAGAGAGGGGAGGAGAGGAATTTAATTTTTATAGAGTGGCCTATAAAAACCAAAATGGCAAAAATAACTTTGTAGTGCCTGGTTTACCTCAGAGCGAGGTTACGGCTTTGAACGAATTAATGTTAGATCTACAAGAAAAAATTAAAAATTATTTACCCAAAAGAAGAAAACTCTCTGATAGAAGAAACCTTGTAGAGTTATTGAACACCATTGCCTATTTATTCAAAAGTGCCGAATATCAATATGAAAATGAATTACGATTAGTAGTAGAAGCTATTGGCATAACTAAAATTATAAATTTTGGCATACCACCTTTTAGGGTTTATATAAATCTCGTTAGTATAATACCACTTATAAGAAAAATCACTATCGGTCCAAAAGTTGAAAAAGCGGATGAATTGGCTTCTGCTTTTTATTATAGTCTTGACGATAAGGGATTTCATCCAGAGATTCTTATTTCACGTTTACCTTTCAAATAACCCGATTAATTCTTTTTAATTTTTAATAGTCATATGTGTACGATTTGTTAGTTAGGTGTACCATTAATTATTATCATTATGAAAGAAAAAGATGCCGCATTTTCCATTATTAATATTATCAATCTAAGTCATATTTTCAAGCTATTCGTCAATAAAACGTATTGATTTGATCACAGGTTTGTATGAGAATTGACTATACTTACAACTAAGGTTATTAAATTATCTAATAAAGGAAGTGCATGGAGTTGATGAAAATAGCCTTCACCTTGTAATCAATTTCAATCAAATGATTCCCTCCTATTCTCACTGCTTTAATTCCCCGAATTTGGTGATACCAAACGATGTTACCTGCAGGTAACTTTACAATCATTAAAAATTAACCGAACAACAATACATATGAATTTTAACAGACGAAATTTCATTTCGGGTACATTGGCCTCGCTATTGATTGGAGCAACTCATAAAAACCTACTGGCTGCTACCCCGAAACATCATACCGAACACGAGCCTCTTTTAAATCAGGACGATACCCTTAACCCTCCGGGAATAAAAGTTGCTGGTATTAAAATGATTCCGGTTGTAAAAGGTAAATATAAGGTATGGACCAAGAAAATTGGCAGTGGTGCCGTCAAAGTGCTGATATTGCACGGCGGCCCCGGCTTTGGTCATGAATACCTGGAGGCAATGGAGTCTTTTTTACCACAGGCCGGTATTGAGATGTATTATTATGATCAGTTGGGCAATAATAATTCGGATGTTCCTGATGATACAAGCCTGTGGACCATCCCAAGATATGTGGAGGAAGTGGAAGAGGTGCGCATAGGTCTTGGTTTAGACAACTTTGTTCTTTACGGCCATTCATTCGGAGGCGTCCTGGCCATGGAGTATGCCTTAAAGTACCAGCAGCATTTACGCGGACTTGTCATCTCCAACATGGCTGCCAGTGCCGAATCTTTTTTAAAACATTCCAATACTTTTAAAAAGCTATTAAGCCCAGATAAGGCGAAGAAGCTTGCAGAAGTAGAAGAAAAAGGAGATTATGATTCGCCAGAATACAACCAGATCATGATGGAGGATCTTTACCCTGCGATGCTTTGCCGCATACAACCCTGGCCCGAACCATTTACCCGTGCGCTGCGACATGCTAATTATAAGATATACGAATTTATGCAGGGTAAAAGCGAGTTTCTGGTAACAGGCAACTTTAAAGGCTGGGACGTTTGGAACAGGCTTCCGGAAATTAAAGTCAAAACCCTCACCATAGGTGCCAAATATGATGAAATGGACCCTGAAGACATGAAGAAAATGGCTAAGTTAATACCCAATGCTACATCCCTCACCTGCGAAAACGGCAGTCACCTTTGCATGTACGATGATCAGCGGACTTATTTTACCGGGCTCATCAAATTTTTAAAATCGGTATAATTACCAGCATTTCTGAAAAGCAAACGATCATTTAAATAGGGTTGTTTGCTTTTATATACAGCTTATCTCATACGTCATCCCGAATTTATTTCGGGATCTCACAGGCAAGGTGATCACCATGTTATACAGCATAACATGTGAGATGCTGAAACAAGTTCAGCATGACGACTATCTATCCCCCACGTTCATATCCTCCACGTCATCCCGAATTTATTTCGGGATCTCACAGGCAAGGTGATCACCATGCTATACAGCATAACATGTAAGATGCTGAAAAAAGTTCAGCATGACGACTATCTATTATATATACTGATTAATCCTTTTCATTTTATCCAAGTCAAACATGTGTACGTCTTTTAGTTAGACGTATTATTAATGACTATCACCATGAAAAAGAGATTTCTTGCATATGCATTTTTATTAGCAGCTATAGTATCAGTAACTTCAGGTTGCGTGGTACGTGAAGGATACGGGCGTCGTGGCTACCACCACAACGGTTATAATAATAATGGTTACCATGACCACGGCTATCATGATCACGACCGTGGTTACTAAAATAAATTGTTGTAGAGTTGATTGATTGATAAATGATGAAAGGGCGGTGGTTGAAAGATCATCGCTCTTTTTTTGTTAAAACCTACCACTGTTGGTGTTGTTACGATCAGTATCTGAAAAAATAAAAAACCAAAACCGTTGTCATTTCAACAAACATGGGTTGGGTTCTGGGGTGAGGAGAAATCTTATATATTATATCAGCAAATTTGCAGCTCTTATCAAGAGTTTTCTCGTTTCTCGTCAAAATGACAATTTTTTCGTTACCGAATGGTGTTGTCTCCAACTTCTATATGCTGAACCGCTCCGGTATAATTGTTTAATATGCTTGCCAACCCTGAACTATCTTTTTAAAACGAAGTATACTTTCTCTGCCCGTACCGCACTTAGAGTGATTCTCGTACCACTGTTTTATTATAAGAACATTAGTATTTGCATTATATTGGGGATATGATATACACATATATCCCCGGTTAAACTCTTTAAGCCAAATTTTATGAGCCTCCTCATCCTGCCGCTTCAGTAATGTATCGGTTATAACTCGAGTATTGATTAATCTGCTGACATCCCAGCTATAAGTAGTATCTGAATCTAATTCGAGGGGTGCAAGAATAACTTTTCCTTTATAATTAGTATCACCAGAAAACCTTGCCTCAATCATCTCTTTCTGGCTTTCATATGTACTGGTGAAATCAACACCCTTTAAAGGGTGTATGCATATTTTTCGTTTAGTTAAAAATGAATCTAACCGAGGTAAATAACAATCATTAAGAAAAGCATACACTTCATCCTGACTCAAAGGCTTAAAATCAGTTTCCCTTTTTAATTTTTCAAGTGTATCTTGTAACTTATCCTTTTTCAATTGCCCCGAACGATCACAGCCAATAAAAATTAAAAACAATACTGGCATAAAGCTCAATATCAACTTACCGCTTCTTTTCATAAAAGGAATTACATGCCTGCATATTCGGCCACAATATACAGATTAGTCCTTTTAAAATAATGAAAGGGCGGTGGTTGAAAGATCATCGCTCTTTTTTTGTTAAAGTTCAGGACTCGTTTGAGCTGGCTTGAAAACGCGCGTCATTGCGAGGCACGAAGCAATCTCCCGAATCCCCTTGTCATCCTGAAGAACGAAGGATCTGTCGGCGAATAGATTCTTCACTACGTTCAGAATGACAAATTTTGTTTAGAGATTGCTTCGTACCTCGCAATGACGCTCTTCTACAACATAACAAGCGAATCTGCAAATCGCACAAGATTTCTCCTCGTTCCTCGTCAAAATGACAAGCTTTTTATTTCTTCCGAATATCTATGGTCTAATATTTTAGCTAAATTCCACCCAAAAATCCTCGCCTCCCACCCTGCTCCCCGCACCACCTCAGCTCTTTACAAAAACTTTTTTACTCAACCGCTTGAAAATCAAAAAATAGTAGCTACCTTTGCAGTCCTTAAAATAAGGATAAAACTGTAAATACAAAAAAGGAAAAATGCCTACTATTCAGCAATTAGTTAGAAAAGGTAGAGTAGCTCTGGTTGACAAGAGTAAGTCGCCAGCGTTGGACAGCTGTCCACAGCGAAGAGGCGTATGCACCCGCGTGTATACCACTACCCCTAAAAAACCAAACTCAGCAATGCGTAAAGTTGCCCGTGTGCGCTTAACCAACGGAAAAGAAGTAAATGCTTACATCCCGGGTGAAGGTCACAACTTACAGGAGCACTCTATCGTTTTGATCCGCGGTGGTCGTGTTAAGGATTTACCCGGTGTACGTTACCACATCATCCGTGGTGCATTAGATACATCAGGTGTAGCCGGTCGTAACCAACGTCGTTCTAAATATGGTACTAAACGCCCTAAACCAGGTCAAGCAGCAGCAGCCCCTACTAAAGGTAAAAAGAAATAATTAAGGAGGATAGATAGCAATGAGAAAGTCAAAACCAAAAAAGAGAATTATCCTTCCTGATCCAAGGTTCAATGATACCATGGTAACAAGGTTTGTAAATAACATGATGTATGATGGTAAAAATCTACCGCATACTCTATATTCTACAACGCAGTTGATATTGTTGAAAAGAAAACCAGCGAAAGCGGTTTAGAAACCTGGAAAAAGGCTTTAAACAATGTAATGCCAGCTGTTGAAGTTAAAAGCCGCCGTGTAGGTGGTGCAAACTTCCAGGTTCCAACTGAAGTTCGTCCTGAGCGTAAAATAGCTTTAGGTATGAAATGGTTAATCAGCTATGCACGTCGTCGTGGTGAAAAAACCATGATGGAGAAATTAGCAGGCGAAATCATATCAGCAGCTAAAGGTGAAGGCGCAGCAGTGAAGAAAAAAGAAGATACGCACAAAATGGCTGAAGCCAACAAAGCGTTCTCTCACTTCAGATTCTAATCATAAAAGATTACACCGATATAGAAAGGATTACACCGATTATATATTGAGATTACACCGGTTTAGTATGATTGCACTTTATTACAAAGTAAAATCAAAACAGATCGGTGTAATCATTAAAAAAATCAGTGAAATCATAAATCAAATAAAATGTCAAGAGATCTAAGATATACAAGAAATATTGGTATTGCCGCTCACATTGATGCTGGTAAAACCACCACAACCGAGCGTATCCTTTACTATGCCGGCGTTAGCCACAAAATTGGTGAAGTACACGAAGGTGCTGCAACAATGGACTGGATGGCTCAGGAGCAGGAACGTGGTATTACCATTACATCTGCTGCTACAACAGTAAACTGGAAATACAGAGGCCACAACTATCACATGAACATCATTGATACCCCAGGGCACGTGGACTTTACCGTAGAGGTAAACCGTTCATTACGTGTACTGGATGGCTTGGTATTCCTTTTCAGCGCGGTTGACGGTGTTGAGCCTCAATCTGAAACCAACTGGAGACTTGCTAACAACTATAACGTTGCCCGTATCGGTTTCGTTAACAAGATGGACCGTTCTGGTGCCGATTTCTTGAACGTTGTTAAACAAGTTAAAAGCATGTTGGGCAGCAACGCTGTTCCATTGCAGTTACCTATTGGTGCTGAAGAACACTTTAAAGGTGTGGTTGACTTAATTAACTGGAGAGGTATTGTTTGGAATGAGCACGATAAAGGTATGACCTTTACTGAAGTGCCTATCCCGGAGGATATGATCGAGGAAGCAACCGAGTGGAGAGAGAAATTATTAGAATCAGTAGCTGAGTATGACGAAAGCCTGATGGAAAAATTCTTTGAAGCCCCTGAAACTATCACTGAGCGCGAAGTACTTGATGCTTTACGTAAAGCTGTTTTAGATGCTAAGATTGTTCCTATGGTTTGCGGTTCATCTTTCAAAAACAAAGGTGTACAAACCATGCTTGACTACGTGATGGAATTATTGCCTTCACCAATGGACGTTGAAGGTATCATCGGTACTAACCCTGATACTGGCGAAGAAATTTTACGTAAACCAGATGTTAAAGAACCATTTGCAGCTTTAGCGTTTAAAATTGCAACCGATCCATTCGTAGGTCGTTTGTGCTTTATCCGCGTATACTCAGGTAACCTGGAGGCTGGTTCATATGTACACAACATGCGTTCTGACAACAAAGAGCGTATCTCCCGTATATTCCAGATGCACGCTAACAAGCAAAACCCTATCCCTAACGTAGGTGCAGGTGATATTGCTGCGGTAGTAGGCTTCAAGGATATCAAAACTGGTGATACCCTTTGCGACGAGAAACACCCGATCATTCTGGAGTCAATGAACTTCCCAGAGCCGGTTATCGGTTTAGCTATTGAGCCTAAAACTCAGGCCGACGTAGATAAATTAGGTATGGCTTTAGGTAAACTTGCCGAAGAGGATCCAACCTTCCGTGTAAACTCTGACGAAGAAACCGGCCAAACTGTAATTTCAGGTATGGGCGAGCTTCACTTAGATATCATCATGGACCGCTTAAAACGTGAGTTTAAAGTAGAGGTTAACCAGGGTGCTCCGCAAGTAGCTTACAAAGAGTCTATCACCGGTACTGTACAGCACCGTGAAACATACAAGAAACAAACAGGTGGTCGCGGTAAATTTGCCGATATTCAGGTTATCCTGTCACCAAATGACGAAGGTAAAGAAGGCTTACAGTTTGTGAACGAAATTAGCGGTGGTTCAATCCCTCGTGAGTTTATTCCATCTGTACAAAAAGGCTTTGAAGCTTCAATGGTAAACGGTGTATTAGCCGGCTTCCCATTAACCAGCTTAAAAGTTCGTTTAATTGATGGTTCATTCCACGCTGTCGATTCAGATGCATTGTCATTTGAGTTAGCTGCTAAAATGGCTTACCGTGAGGCATTGCCAAAATGTAAACCAGTATTGCTTGAGCCGATCATGAAAATCGAGATCCTTACCCCTGAAGAAAACATGGGTGATGTAATCGGTGATATGAACCGTCGTCGTGGCCAGCTTTTAGGTATGGATTCACGTGCAGGTGCACAGGTTATTAAAGCAACTGTACCACTTTCTGAAATGTTTGGTTATGTAACCCAGTTACGTACCATTACTTCAGGCCGTGCTACTTCAACCATGGAGTTTGATCACTATGCTGAAGCGCCACGTAACGTACAGGACGAAGTAATAGCTAAAGTAAAAGGCAAAAAAGCCGCTGCTAACGCATAAAAATTGATGTGAAGATATGCAGATGTGCAAATTATAAATGAGCAATCATAAATAATCATCCGCACATTTGCATATATGCACATTAGCACATTAGCACATTAGCACATAAATAAACAATCGGCTTCCCTAATAAATAGCTCTTAGGATAAGTCACAAACAAAAACAAAATGAGCCAAAGAATCAGGATCAAATTAAAATCTTACGATTACAACCTGGTAGACAAGTCTGCTGAGAAAATCGTAAAAACAGTAAAGCCAACAGGCGCTGTAGTTAGCGGACCACTTCCGTTACCAACCGAAAAGAAAATTTTCACTGTATTACGTTCACCACACGTAAACAAAAAGGCACGTGAGCAATTTCAATTGTGCTCATACAAGCGTTTATTAGACATTTACAGCTCTAACTCAAAAACTGTAGATGCCCTGATGAAACTTGAATTGCCAAGCGGTGTTGAAGTAGAAATCAAAGTTTGATAGATGCCCGGCCCACTGAAAGGTGTGGGACAACATAAAAAAACACCATCCGGTAACCGGATGGTGTTTTTTTGTTTTAAAGGGATATTCTTTCCCACGCGTCATTGTGAGGAACGAAGCAATCCCCGACTTGCAGAGTGACTCTGTATAGCATAGAGATTGCTTCGTTCCTCGCAATGACGTGTTATATAATTATCAGATTGCATTTCTCAATTGCGCTCGTCTGTGACGAGTGCAAGGATGGTTGCTTCGTCGCTCCTCCTCGCAATGACATTTTTGGATCATTAAATCCGAAATCGAAAATCCAAATTCCGAAATCCTCACAACGGCATATTCCCATGCTTTTTTCGTGGAAGGTTCACCACTTTATTTTCGAGCATTTTAAAGGCCTGTATCAGTTTTATACGGGTTTCGGCAGGTTCTATTACCTCATCAATAAAACCGCGCTCAGCAGCACGGTAAGGGTTGGCAAAGGTATCAGAGTACAGTTGTTCCATTTCGCGCCATTTGGCTTCTTTATCCTTTGCCGTATTTATTTCGCGCTTGAAAATAATTTCAGCAGCGCCCTTGGCACCCATTACGGCTATCTCTGCCGATGGCCAGGCAAAGTTCATATCAGCGCCTATGTGTTTGGAGTTCATCACGTCATAAGCCCCCCCATAGGCCTTACGGGTAATAACCGTGATGCGCGGCACTGTGGCCTCGCAAAAAGCATATAGTAATTTTGCGCCATTGGTAATAATGGCGTTCCACTCCTGATCGGTGCCGGGTAAAAAACCGGGCACATCCTCAAATACCAGCAGCGGAATATTAAAGCTATCACAAAACCGCACAAAGCGCGCCGCCTTGATAGACGAGTGGATATCTAACACACCGGCCAGAAAAGCTGGCTGATTGGCAACAATGCCGATGCTTCGCCCCGCCAGGCGGGCAAATCCCACCACAATATTCTCGGCAAAATCTTTATGCACCTCCAGGAACGATCCGCTATCGATCACATGATCCATAATTTCGCGGATATCATACGGGGTTGAGGCTGCTTCGGGCAGCAGGTCGTTTAATTCCGGGCGCAGTTCATTTTGTACCTCATAGGGTAAAGATGGGGCTTTATCTTCACAGTTTTGGGGCATATAACTCAACAGTGCCTTGATATTTTGAATGGCCGCTATTTCATTGGCGCAGGCAAAATGCGTAACGCCAGATTTAGTAGCATGCGTGGTAGCGCCTCCAAGTTCTTCGGAAGTTACCTCTTCATGGGTTACTGTTTTTACCACATTGGGGCCGGTAACAAACATATAAGAGGTGTGCTCCACCATTAAAATAAAGTCGGTTATAGCGGGCGAATATACTGCGCCACCTGCGCAGGGCCCCATAATGGCCGAAATTTGAGGAATAACACCTGATGCCAGCGTATTGCGGTAAAAAATATCGGCATATCCACCGAGCGATACTACCCCTTCCTGAATCCTGGCTCCGCCCGAGTCATTGAGCCCTACAAGCGGTGCCCCGTTCTTGATGGCCAGATCCATGATCTTGCAGATCTTTTCGGCATGAGTTTCCGAAAGCGAGCCACCAAAAACGGTAAAATCCTGCGAAAACACGTATACCAAACGCCCGCTTATAGTGCCGTAACCGGTTATAACGCCGTCGCCCGGATATTTTTCTTTCTCCATACCAAAGTCGGTTGAGCGGTGCGCTACCAGCATCCCGATCTCCTGGAAGGAGCCCTCATCCAGTAAAAAATGCAAACGCTCACGCGCGGTTAGTTTCCCTTTTTTATGCTGACTTTCAATACGTAATGCACCGCCGCCTTCAAATGCTTTCTGGCGTTTCTCCCTTAGTAATCCGAGCTTTTTATTCACAATTCAGGTTGTTTGTAATAGGTTAAAAATAGTAATTAAATTGTAAGATTAGCTTAAAACTACGTTGGCATAAGCTTTGATATGTATTTTTTATATATTTGTAATAATGAGAATCAGGGATTTTAAAATACTGATAGTGGTAATGTTTATGGGTGTCTTTGTATTAAAGATGGCCATTTCCCTTGCTCCTGTATTTTTATACCTTGATAATAAAACCGTGAGCGCAGTAATATTACAGCTGGAGCAGGAATCAAAAACCGAAAAGGATACACCTGATAAGGATATTTTTAAAGAGAAAAAGGGATTTGACGCTTACGACCTGCACAGTACCGACTTTATTACTTTTGTTGTTGAAACCAACATACTCCACAACCGCGAACACTGCTTATACAAACAGGTATACCACCCCGTAGTACCTACCCCCCCGCCCAACGTTTAAATGATTAACCGGATAGTTCCCTATCCGGATGGTAACGCTTTACAATTCATTTAAATTTTCATTCAAATTATCGATCTTATGCAAATTAAGCAAGGTGGTTTTGCTGTGGGCAATCTCAACCTAAAGAAATATTTTTTACCCAAAAACTTAAAAAAAGACCTTCCATCAAGTATTGTTGTATTCCTGGTAGCCCTGCCATTATGTTTAGGCATAGCGCTGGCATCAGGGGCGCCTTTATTTGCCGGTGTATTAACCGGCATTATTGGGGGCATTGTAGTAGGTAGTTTAAGTGGTTCGCAACTTAGTGTTGCTGGGCCGGCAGCAGGCCTCACGGTTATTGTATTAAATGCCATAACCAGCCTGGGTACGTATGAAACATTTTTGCTTGCCCTGGTACTGGCCGGTATTTTTCAGATGCTGCTGGGTATATTAAAAGCGGGTACTATAGCCAATTACTTCCCTTCGTCGGTTATTGAGGGTATGCTTGCCGCTATCGGCATCATCCTCATCATGAAACAATTTCCGCACGCCGTTGGGTACGATGCCAGTTTTGAAGGCGATGAAGGCTTTAAACAAGCCGATGATCATAATACTTTTTCGAGTATTACGCTGGCTTTTGCCAGGATCAATTACGGAGCCGTTATTATCGCTGTGGTTTCATTACTGCTGATGATCTACTGGCCTAAGTTTAAAAAACTGGCCATTGTTCCGGCGCCGCTTTTGGTTGTTCTGGCGGGTATTGGTTTAAGCACCGCCTTTGCCGGTACCGGCCTGGCGCTGCTTGATAAGCAATTTGTGCACATACCTATTGTAAACAGCAGCAAAGAGTTTTTCGCCCTGTTTAAATCGCCTGATTTTAGTGCCATTGGTAACAAACAGGTTTGGATAACGGCCTTTACCATAGGCGTAGTAGCCAGTTTAGAAACCTTGCTTAGTTTGGAAGCCGTTGATAAGATCGATCCGATAAAGCGTATATCGCCCACCAACCGCGAACTGGTAGCCCAGGGAATTGGCAACATTACCAGCGGTTTCTTAGGCGGCCTGCCCATGACGGCCGTAATTGTACGCTCATCGGCCAATGTTAATGCCGGTGCACGTACCAAAATGAGCGCTATTGTACACGGCACCTTATTGCTTATTTCATTGCTGTTTATCCCGGTACTCATCAACCTGATACCACTGTCATGCCTGGCAGCTATCCTGCTCATGACCGGTTATAAACTTACCCGCATCAGCTTATTTAAGCACATGTGGCATATGGGCCTGAGCCAGTTTATTCCGTTTGTGGTAACTATTGTGGCCGTGGTATTAACCGACTTACTGATAGGTGTAGGTATAGGTATGCTGGTAGGTATATTTTATATACTGCGTACCAATTTGCGTAACCCTTATTTCTATCACATTGTACACAATGGCGATAAAAAAGTGATCAGGATACAGCTTGCCGAAGAGGTTTCCTTTTTAAATAAAGCTGCTATACAGATTACCCTAACCAGTTTGCCAAAAGGCTCAGACGTGATTATTGATGGCTCAAACTCCAGGTATATTGACCCGGATGTGTTGGAGATCATCCAAAACTACAAGCACAATGCCTACACTAAAGGCATCATTGTGCAATTACAGGACATAAAGGAACAGTATGATATACCTCCTTTAAAAGAATTAATGTATAACCCTAACTAAGAAAACAATGTCAACTACAGAAGATAAAAAAAATGGTAAACCTGCTATTGATACCAACGGTTTAAAACTAACCAAAAGCGATAGCTATAATGCCCTGATCAATGGCAACAGCCAATGGGTTGAGCGCAAATTACAGGAAGACGCTAACTATTTTACCACGCTGGCTAAAGGCCAGAGTCCTGAGGTATTGTGGATAGGCTGTGCAGACAGTCGCGTACCGGCCAATGAGGTTACCGGCACCAAACCCGGCGAAGTATTTGTTCACCGCAATATTGCCAACGTAGTAGTACACACAGATATGAACATGTTGAGCGTGCTTGACTATGCAGTGAACGTGCTTAAAGTAAAACATGTAATAGTTGCAGGCCATTACGGTTGCGGCGGCGTAGCTGCAGCACTAAGCAACAAACAATTTGGCATTATTGACAACTGGTTGCGCCACATTAAGGATGTTTACCGCCTGCATGCCAATGAGCTTGACCGTATTACCGACGAAACCCAGAAGCAAAACCGCCTGGTTGAACTGAATGTGAGCGAGCAGGTATACAACCTGTGCAAAACCTCTATCATTCAAAACGCCTGGATGGAACGTCACGATCTGGAAGTACATGGCTGGGTAATTAACCTGGGTACAGGCCTGATCAAAGACCTGAAGGTTACCAGCAGCAGCCCGCATAATTTAGGCTATGTATATGAGTTCGACAATGTTAACGCTGTAGCCCAGCACTAAGTAAATATTAAAAACGCTTCGCTGTGCCTTGTCGCAGCGAAGGTTTATGTTTGGTTTGCCCCGGTTCATGAGAATGGCCGGGGCTTTTTTTTGCTTATAAGGTTGTCATTTCGACGAGGTACGAGGAGAAACTATCTCTTGAGCGTAGCGAAAAATCTTCTACGGAAGACAAATTCGCCGGCATATAGTATAAGATTTCTCTTCGCTCCATCGCGCTTCCCCCCCGCTCATCGAAATGACAATGCTTATTTAAAAAGTGTCGCACCTGTACCCGGCACAAACTGACAACAATCCCCCTCCACTCAAATGCTTTAGTTATATTGTGATTCATATTGGCTCAACAGATGCAGATCATAACCACAACATACTTAACGGATTCTCAAAAAGAAAGCGCATACAACTTGTGGAACAATGAATATCCCCAAGATCTGCAATACCAACATATAGCGGAGTTTGATGGGTATTTAAATGTACTATCCGAAAAAAAGCATTATTTACTCCTTAACGAACAAGGTATTATTGTGGCCTGGGCCCTCACCTTTATACGTGATGCCGAAAAATGGTTCGCCGTTATCATCAATAGTGACGTTCAAGGCAAGGGCTACGGCACCCTGATCCTGGATGAAATTAAAAAAGATGAACTTCAACTTTCCGGATGGGTAATAGATCATGAACGGGACTCAAAAGCAAACGGCCAGAGATATCGTTCGCCGTTGATCTTTTATAAGAAAAACAATTTCGATATTCTTCCGGATTGCCGTCTTGAATCAGAAACAATTTCGGCGGTGAAAATTGTTTGGAAAAAAGTATAAATGGCCGGGATGTACAAAGGATTCTTGTTTATAGTGGTTTACTTCCTTGCGCTCGTCTGTGACGAGTGCTTAACACGGTATGGCGATTGCATCGCCCTTAATTAATCCTTCGTGTTATCGCGTTTAAAACGCAAACCCAGTTTAAGCACTCGTCACAGATGAGCTCAATGAACTGAGATTGCACTTATCTCTACACTAATACAAAATTTGTCATTTCGAACGCAGTGAGAAATCTTGTACAATTGACTTGTTCAGCTTATAAGATTTCTCCTCGTACCTCGTTCGAAATGACAGGAGATAAAAATGGCATATTAATACACCTGCCACTTCAATTTTTATCTTAATTTTATCTGGCTGCACAAGCAGAGATATTTTTTATGCTCAGACAAGCAAAAGAGGCGCGTACCTTAAAACAAAACCTATTGCTGGCATCGTCAACCGCCTTTGTATCGGGCGTAACCAATGTGGCCGGCATGGTGGCCTTTTTGGCTTTTACCTCTAACATTACCGGCCATGTGGCCAACCTGGCCAAGCATGTGGTTGAACAAAACTGGAGCGAGATTATCGTTTTTGTAGTGTGGCTGCTACTGTTTTTCATGGGCGCTTTTATGTCAAACTTTATAGTAAAATCACTGGAGCACAAAAGCCGTTACCGCGCGCACTCTACCCCTATCATCATCGAAATTATATTGCTGTTGTTTGTGGCTATTTACGGGCATAACTTTTACCGCGAAACCCAAATTGAAAGGGAAATAGTAATTGGGGTAATCATTTTTTCGATGGGCCTGCAAAACAGTTTGGTATCAACCATATCAGGCGGATTGATCAAATCAACCCATTTAACGGGCCTGTTTACTGATCTGGGTGGCGACGTTTCCGAATGGCTGCACCCCAATGTAGCCAAAACCGAAGTCACCAGGAATAAGATATATGTACGGCTTACTGTGCTGGGCTTTTACTTTTTTGGCGGCATCATGGGCGGGTACTTTTTTAACCTGTTTGATTTTGCCATTTTTTATTTCATTCCGTTAATTTTGCTTACCATTTTATATTACGATCTTTCGCCCGTGGCTTTACATAAAGTAAGCCGCCTGTTTTGGGCAGGCAAAAACGGAACTGTTTAACCAAAAATAGCTATAAACTATGTGTGCAAAAACCGACATTCACGACACAAGCCATATCACTTATGAAGGCTTGCTGGAAGGCAACAGGAAATTTATTGACAATGCCTTAAAAGCCGATCCGGAGTTTTTTACCAAACTGGCCAACGGTCAAAAGCCGCCCATCCTGTGGATAGGCTGTGCCGATAGCCGCGTACCTGCCAACCAGATCACCAACACCGCTCCCGGCGAAATATTTGTTCACCGTAACATCGCCAACATGGTGGTGCATACCGATATGAATATGCTGAGCGTGCTTGACTACGCTGTAAACGTACTCAAGGTAAAACACGTAATTGTTACCGGCCATTACGGTTGCGGCGGCGTGCTGGCCGCTATGAGCAATAAAGGCTTCGGGTTGATCGACAACTGGCTGCGTCACATTAAAGACGTTTACCGTTTACATGCCGATGAGCTGAATGCCATTGATGATGAGCAACAACGCGGCAACCGTTTGGTTGAGCTTAACGTTATTGAGAATGTATACAACCTGTGCAAAACCACCATTGTACAAAACGCGTGGCAAAATGGCCAGGACATTGCCGTACACGGCTGGGTATACAGCCTAAGCTCCGGCGAAATCACCGACATGAAAATAAGCACCTACAACAACCAGAACCTGGACGAAGTGTTTAAGTTTAAATAGAGGAGAGAAGTAAGAGTCAAGAATCAAGAGATTAGAGTCAAGACAAAAAAATAAAAATGATTCAACTTTGAATCCTGAAAATAAAAGAGCCGGAATATTTAATATCCCGGCTCTTATTAATTTATAAGGTTAAATTCTTGAATCTTGCTTCTTGACTCTAATCTCTTGGTTCTTACCCCTATAGTTCCTTCGCCAAAAACGGATACCTGTAATCTTTTGGTGGATCAAAGGTTTCTTTGATGGTACGTGGCGATACCCAACGCAACAGGTTGATCATAGAACCAGCCTTGTCATTAGTACCTGAACCCCTGGCACCGCCAAATGGCTGCTGACCAACTACCGCGCCGGTTGGCTTATCATTAATGTAGAAGTTTCCGGCAGCATTGCGCAGGCGGTGTGTAGCCTCGGCAATAGCATACCTGTCTTGCGATATGATAGAGCCCGTAAGCGCGTATATAGATGTTTTGTCTACAATGTTAAGCACCTCGTCAAACTGATCGTCCTCGTACACGTAAAGGGTTAATACGGGGCCAAAAAGCTCCTCGCACATGGTTACGTAGTAAGGGTCGTTAACCTTTAGTACAGTAGGTTCTACAAACCAGCCTTTAGTTTTGTCGTAGTTACCACCGGCAACAATTTCAACACCTTCGTCAGCTTTGGCAGCATCAATATATTTAGCCAGTTTATCAAACGATACTTCGGTGATCACGGCATTAATAAAGTTTTCAAAATCCTCAACCGGCCCCATTTTAAACGAGGTGATGTCGCGCTGCATATTCGCTTTTACCGCAGGCCATAATGAAGCCGGGATATAGGCTCTTGAAGCAGCCGAACATTTTTGTCCCTGGTATTCAAAAGCGCCGCGAACAAGAGCAGTACTTACCACATCGGCATCGGCACTTGGGTGGGCAAGCACAAAGTCTTTACCGCCTGTTTCGCCAACAATACGTGGGTAAGTTTTATATTTATGAATGTTGGTACCAATAGTTTGCCAGATGTTCTGGAATACCTTTGTTGAACCTGTAAAGTGAATACCTGCAAAATCAGGATGGTTAAATATAACCTCACCAGCAACAGGGCCATCAACATATATGAGGTTGATAACGCCATCGGGTACACCAGCCTCTTTAAACACTTTCATGATCACATTGGCAGCATATATTTGCGGATAGGCTGGTTTCCATACCACTACGTTACCCATCATAGCTGCAGATGCAGGCAGGTTACCGGCAATAGCGGTAAAGTTGAATGGTGTTAGGGCAAAAACAAAACCCTCTAACGGGCGTTGCTCTAAACGATTCCAAACACCTTTGCCCGATACGGGAGGCTGTTGCTGATAAATTTCAGTCATGTATTGCACGTTGAAGCGCAAAAAGTCAATCAGTTCACAGGCAGAATCAATTTCAGCCTGGTATGCATTTTTTGATTGACCCAACATGGTAGCCGCATTGATCTCGGCACGGTATGGGCCCGCCAATAGTTCAGCAGCTTTTAAAAATATGGCTGCGCGTTGCTCCCATGGTAAGTTTTCCCAATTGGCTTTGGCAGCTAAGGCCGCGTCAATAGCAGCGGTAACGTGGCTGGCATCACCCTCAGAAAAAGTAGCCAGTAAGTGTTTATGGTCATGCGGCGGACGAATTTCCAGCTTGTTGCCGGTACGTACTTCTTTGCCGCCAATGTACATAGGTATATCCAGTTGTTGGGCGCGGGCCTGCTCTAAAGCAGCTTTAAGCGCTACACGCTCCAGACTGCGCGGGCCGTAGTTTAAAACAGGCTCGTTTTGCGGTACCGGAACATTAAAAAATCCTTTAAGCATAGATGGGTTATTTATGTTGCAGCAAAGATAGGAATTTTGCAGGGATGCGAAATTGATGGAGTGTCAAAAATAAGAGAGGTTTTAGATCTTGCACCTCATGTACCCGCTCTTAGCCGCGGGAGGGCCAGTTACTTTTGTCGCCACAAAAGTAACCAAAAAGGCTTTCAGCAGATAGGCTTCTTTGCCGCACAAGGCCTTTACCCCGCAAACCAGGCAGAACCACGGGCTGCAAAAAGTTGCCCCACTTCGTTCGCTCATACCTCACGCTTCTGCAAATATTTGCTATGCCCCTCCCTACACACTGGCCACCATGTTCTGCCTGATTTCATCCGAAGCTGATCTGCTGAATTGTCTGAACCAGAATTTATCGAATTAGAGAATAAAATAATTGAACTCATTTAAGTCAAAGCGGGTAAAGGCCTTGACAGAAAAGCGGGCCAGGGTGTTTTGCCTGTGGGCAGAAGCTTTTTTCTGTCTTGATCTTTTGGTTACTTTTGTATCAAGACAAAAGTAACAGCCTTAGCGGCAATTGAGCGCTCTACGACAGACAAGTCTGCGTTATGCATTATTCGCCCTGCATAAGGAGATTGCTTCGTTCCTCGCAATGACGGGGGAATTAAAAGCTTTAACTAAATAATGATCTACATCGAACAAATACGCCCGGAACTTACCTGGCGTTTACGGCACAAGATTTTATACCCCGACCAAAAACCAAACGAAATGGCAATGGAGGAAGATAACAGCGGCTACCATTTTGCGGCCTTTAAAGATAACTATATTGTAGCTGTAATATCGCTGTTTGCCCATGGCGATGAGTACCAGTTCCGCAAGTTCGCGGTAGAAGAAAACCTGCAAAACATGGGCATCGGCGGGCAGATGTTAGCTTACATTACCGATTTTGCCAAAACAAACGGCGCCAAAAAGCTTTGGTGCAATGCCCGGGTATCGGCTATAGGTTTTTACCTCAAGGCCGGCTTTGAGCATACCGGCAAATTGTTTACCCGGCATGGCTTTGATTATGAGATACTCGAAAAAAACCTTATTCCTTGATCAGCGCGGCTATAAGCACCGTAGCGTAATCATTGGCCTGCTTTTGGTTTGATAGTTTGGCCAGTTCAAGCGCTTCGTCAATATCGCCCTGGGCCTCATAAACTACTGCCAGGTTATAGGCCGCTCTGCTGGCCAGTTTTGGATCGGGCCCATCAATAAGCGGATTAAGTATTTTGAAGGCAAGGTCAAAACGCCCTTTTTGTATTTGTGCTACTGATTGTTGCAATGCCTCGCCCTGACTATTAAGCGGGCGGTAGTTGGTTATGGTGTAAGGAAGATAATCTTTCAACGCGTCGAGCCCGGCATCATGCGCAGTAGTAAATAGCGATACCCCATTGCCGCGGCTATCAGTTGGCTCCTCGGCAGTTCCGGTGAGTTTCTTAAAGTAAATGCCGTTATTTTCATACAGGGTAAGCCCTACCTTGGCTTTCATGTTATAATAAGCCACCTGTGTATTGCCTTCGTACTGCACGTTATCAAGCACAATGCCAGCATTAAAGGTGTTAAATGTTAACACATAGTTTGTTTTATAAGTTGCGGCCAGCTGTTTTATAGAATCGGTATTGGCAGCAAAACTTACCGAGTCAACCAAACTGGTGACTTTAACACCCGGCAGTTGCTTCAATTGTTTTTCAATTCCGCCCACAGCACTATAGGCCGCGGCTTTAAGCACAGCTATTCTTTTCTTACTTATTTTGGTCGAATCAAAAGCAAGCCTGTTAACCAACAGGATATGAGTTGTATCCGGATTAAACACCAGTTTAGGCGCATAATCAACAGGTACTGTTGCGTACTGTGTAACACCACATGAAGTTAGGCAGGCAACTAAAAATATACAGATAAGCTTAATCAGTTTCACGATACACGAAGTAAATTATAGATTACGTAAAATTACAAAACTACTATGAATTTGAAATGAACATTAATGTGGCATTAATGTAAAACTTACAGTTAATCACAACTCATTAATCAAGCAGGCCAAATTTTACATAATTCAAAAAAAAACGCTTATTACGCCACCTTAGTATTAAATTAATAATAAAAACATGTTTTTATTTTCATTCTGGCAGGTTATTTTACCGCTTTAACCCGCTGTTTATTATATTTGCTTATTGCATATTAATATTTTGCTTAATAAAATGGCTAAAAAAAAATCTGAGAACACACCACATATTCCTGTTGTAAACGAAACTTCGCTGTCTTTTCTTGAAAAATACATCAATAACCCCTCCCCTACAGGTTTTGAGTGGAAAGGCCAGGAATTGTGGCTCGAATATTTAAAACCCTACATTGATACCCATTACGTTGATAATTACGGTACTGCAGTAGGTATCATCAACCCAAAAGCCGATTACAAAGTTGTTATTGAGGCGCACGCCGATGAAATATCATGGTTTGTAAATTATATTACCAACGATGGTTTAATATATGTAATACGTAATGGCGGCTCTGATCACCAGATAGCCCCGTCAAAAAGAGTAAACATACACACCGATAATGGCGTTGTAAAAGCTGTTTTTGGCTGGCCTGCCATTCACACCCGTTTAGGCGGCGAAAAGGAAGAAGCGCCAACCTTAAAAAATATTTTTCTGGACTGCGGCTGTACCTCTAAGGAAGAAGTAGAAAAATTAGGCATCCACGTGGGCTGTGTAATTACTTACGAAGATGAGTTTATGGTTCTTAACGACCGCTATTATGTGGGCCGTGCGCTTGATAATCGCGCCGGTGGCTTCATGATAGCCGAGGTAGCCCGTTTGCTTAAAGAAAACAATGTAAAACTGCCATTTGGCCTGTACATCGTTAACGCGGTACAGGAAGAGATAGGTTTGCGAGGCGCCGAAATGATAGCCCACAAAATAAAACCAAATGTAGCCATAGTAACCGATGTAACGCATGACACGCAAACCCCGATGATCAACAAGATTACCCAGGGCGATCTGGCCTGCGGTAAGGGTCCTGTAGTATCATACGCGCCGGCTGTTCAAAACAACCTTAACAAACTGCTTATAGAGGCTGCACAGGAAGCAAACATTCCTTTTCAGCGCCAGGCTTCATCACGTTCAACCGGTACCGATACCGACGCGTTTGCTTATTCAAATGATGGTGTACCATCGGCATTGATTTCTTTGCCGCTAAGGTATATGCACACTACGGTTGAAATGATACATAAAGAAGATGTTGACAACGTAATACGCTTGATTTATCAGGCCTTATTATCAATCAAAGCCGGTCAGGATTTCAGGTACATCAAATAAAATCCATTCAAAACTGAAACATTTCGGGTTTTAAATCATTTCTAATAAATTTTACGTAAAAGATAATATTAGTTATTAAACAACGCCCCATATCATATCTATGAAACCAACACTCCTTATTTTGGCCGCCGGAATGGCCAGCCGTTACGGCAGCATGAAACAGGTTGATGGCTTTGGCCCCAACGGTGAAACCATTATTGATTATTCTATATACGATGCTATAAAAGCTGGTTTTGGTAAAGTAAGCTTCATTATCCGCGAGGAATTTTTGGATAGCTTTAAAGCCATTTTTGAACCTAAACTTAAAGGCCGCATTGAAACTGATTACGTTTTTCAAAGTTTTGACCTTGCTCCTTTTGGTATTGATAAAACCATTGAACGCGCCAAACCATGGGGCACTGCGCACGCGGTACTTGCAGCGCGTAACCAGATAAACGAACCGTTTTGCGTTATCAATGCCGATGACTATTATGGTTATGATTCATTTGAAAAAATGGCGAAATTTTTAACCACTGAGGTGGCAGACGATACCTACTCCCTGATTGGCTACCAGATTGACAGAACCCTGTCTGATTACGGTTCCGTATCACGTGGTGTTTGCAGCGTTGATGACAACGGTAACATGGTTGAAATTAACGAACGTACCGAAGTTTACTTTAAAGAGGACGGCAGCGTAGCTTACAAAGATGCCACCGGCGAGCATGCTTTACCTAACGATACCCGTGTATCCATGAATTTCTGGGGCTTTACCCCTGCCATATTTAAACAAAGCCTGCCAATGTTTCAGCGTTTTGTTGAGGCCAATGAAAACAACCCTAAATCGGAGTTCTTTATTCCTTTAGCTGCCGATGAATTGATCAAATCAGGTACAGCGGCATTTAAAGTGATACCAACCGGCTCAAAATGGTTTGGTGTAACATACAAAGAAGATAAACCTATTGTACAAAAAAGCATATCAGAACTGGTTGCCAACGGCACCTACCCTGAAAAACTTTGGGACTAACATCATTCCCTCGATCATACAAAATCCCGCCTCTGAGCGGGATTTTTTGTTTCTGTACTTAACCTATTTAGTGATTGACAATTTGCTTGCAATTTGGGCCAGTTCAATTGTTTGCTGTGGATCTATAAGTTGAATATTACCAATGATCAAAGTATTATTCACTATTTCAATTACAAAATCATCCATCTTAATATTCCTGACCACATCTCTAAAGTTACTCGTCATGGCAGCAGTGGCTTTATCCTTATCGTTAGCAACCACATTAAATCTATTATTAAATTCCGTGTCGTTCTTAAAATGAAGCTCTACCGGGTGTATCATATTAAGCACCTTATCAATAAAGGTTTCAGGCCTTATAATTATCCTTCCAAAATTATTTCTTAATGTGGCCGAAGCCCATATTTGATATTTGTAATAACGTGTTCCCGGCCCTCGTCCCAAATTTATATTTGTCTGAATTTTAACAAATGTCAAATAACATCCGCTTTCCGGGTGATCAATTAAAAGCGTTCCTCCAATAGTTGCTTCCGGATGATTACTAAAAATATCAAATTCTTTTAAATTAATATGCTCGTCATTTGCTAAGGATATTTTAAAATTCGCGCGCAGCATTTTGTAAGTATCTTCGAGCGCCTGAACATCAATTGCATCAATATCTATAATATCAAAAGGTAAATTTTCCATTTTAATGTTTTGATAAAAGTATCCATTCTTTTTAATAGAAAATAAGATTAGTCAGGAGGTTCCTATGGAGCCAAGCCTGCTTAAACAATTTGCTATAAACAGAGGGCCCCTACGAGGCATACTGGTCAGTACTATTTTAATATTAAAACACCTTAACTATAGTTTATTCTCGTTTCAGTCTATAAACCAATACCAAACTCCGGACGAGTACCATGTTTATAGCTATAATTTGTTTAATCTTTTAGAATAAACTCTTTGGTGGTCAGGAGGCTCCTTTGGAGCCAAGCCTGCTTAAACAATTTGCTATAAACAGGGTGCCCCTACCTTTGGTTAAAATTAGTAGTTATCTTAAGATTATTGCTATTGTTTGAAATGGGGGGTCTGGGGGGTGTTAAGAACTAAAAACTTTGTGGAAAGCGTTACTATAAAAGGCAGGGTGAACTT
>Ga0247742_10000575_pt1 | contig 28999 bp, 35 predicted proteins | sample UWRJL208509C2_FD_180944 | JGI IMG/M metagenome (GOLD analysis project Ga0247742, IMG submission 180944) | Plant litter microbial communities from Arlington Agricultural Research Station in Wisconsin, United States - UWRJ-L208-509C-2 | ecosystem: Environmental > Terrestrial > Plant litter >...
TCCTCGTCGCGAATCTCATCACCGTATCGAAGCGTCCAGACGACGATGCCCTTACCACGGGGCTCAAGCATGACCGAACGCTCACGGCGTGACAGCACAAGCTTGGAGATGCCGACCATCTTCTGAGCCGCCATCGCGTCCCGAATGACCGAAAACGCTTCCTGTCCCACTGGGTCCTCGACGGACAGGTAGTATGGGGTATCAAGCCAAATCCACTGGATCGAATCCCTTGGAGCAAAGACCGAGATGTCGATCGTCTTGGTGCTATCCAAGGCTACGGCGTCCAGCTCCTCGTCTTCGAGCATGACGTACTCCTTCTCGCCACGCTCGTAGCCTTTGACCTCATCGCCGTCAGCGACTTCCTTGCCCGTTACGGCGTCGACGTAATGGCTGACTACCCGGTTTTGCGTCGTCCGGGAAAGTGTGTGGAATTTGACCTTATCGCTATCTGTCGTCGCGGGCATCATCTGCACCGGGCAAGTGACTAGGCTGAGCTTCAGGTAGCCCTTCCAGTAGGGACGTATGGCCATGTCATTCTCCGATCAGCTTGCGCGACGTTGAGGAGCGGCAGTCTTGCCTTTCGGCGATGCAGCTCGAATGGCCTTCTCACGCTTGGCGCCCACGTTGGCGTTCGCGGCGGTGCGCTTTGGCTTTTGATCAGCAGCCGTCATCGCACCCGCACTTTCGCGTAGGGCTTGGAGCAGATCGCTGGGCTGCGAAACCTTGACTGCCTTAGGCTTGGGAAGGGTGCGACCTTCCATCTTGGCTTTCACCAGTTCAGCGAGCGCGTCTTCATAGCGATCGTCGGCCTCGCTGACGTGAAAAGTGCCTTTCTTGGTACCTATGATGTGCTCGGCCAGCTCAAGCATCTCGCCTTTGATCTCCATCTCGGGCATGTCCTCGAATGCTTCGCGGGCAGATCGCACCTCGTAGTCGAAGTTCAGTGTCGTCGCGATTAGGCCCTTGCCGTGGGCCCGGACGAGAACAGTCCTCATGCGTCTGAAGAGGACGGTTTGGGCAATGGCTGCGACCTTTGCTTGCTTCATGCCATCCCGCAGCAAGACGAAGGCGTCAGCGCTCATTTTGTCCGGCGCCAAATAGTATGGTTTGTCGAAATAGACGTCGTCGATCTCATGGCACAGGATAAACGCGGTGATCTTTAGGGTCTTGTCGCTCTCCGGAACCGCAGCGGCAACTTCCTCCGGCTCAAGGACGATATACTGGCCGCTGTCGACCTCGTAGCCTTTGACTTGGTCTTCGCGTTCCACCACGTCGCCGGTTTCGCTGTCGATGAACTCGCGGCGGACCCGGTTGCCGGTCTGCCGGTTTAGCGTGTTGAAGGAGATGCGCTCAGAAGCAGATGCCGCTGTGTATAGGGCGACGCCGCAAGCGACCTCTCCGAACTTAAGGAAACCCTTCCACTGTGCCCGTGGTGCTGGCATGACGCGATACTCCGACTCACAACTTTCGCGAGTCAATCGAATCGGCAGTGATTCGTTCCGAATCAAAACGAATCATTTTCCAGTGGCTTACCGGCGTCTGCTGAATCGCCTTTGCAGCGGTCGGTGAAGCATTAGCACGTAGTTTGAAGCAGCCTACGCTCCGTAGGAAGCCTGATAATAAACAACAACACCTTGCCGAGCTGCCGTGCCGAAATCCAGACACTATTGCTTTGTCATGCCCGACACTCAGATTGCCCACGCGATCACGCCCAAGCTACTTGCTCTCGCGCCGCTTGCGGGCCTCGTAGGTCTTCATGTGGACGTAGGCAATGGGCAGAATTGAAGGCGTGTCCATGGCAGGATCGGCTCTGGCGAGAAGGTCGCCGATAAGGTGATCAGCCTCGATGCGTCCTCCGGCCTCCAAGTCACGGAATAAAGACGCGGTCATCGTCGAATCGGCTGCGGTGAACATCTTCTGGAATTTTTTCAGGATCTCGCTACGAGGCTTGTAGCCGTTTGCACCCGCAATCGAGCTGCATTCCAAAAGCATCTTCTCAGCGATATCGGTTCCACCCGCTTCCACGATGTCGCCAATGGTCGATCTCATCAATGTCGTGAGTCCCGCAGCCGTTGCTATGAAGGTCCACTTTTCCCACATTTCCTGCATTATTAGGTTGCTGCGGACCACCAGGACACCTGTATCGGCGAACTGCCCTCCAACCTGTCTGGCGAAGTCTTCATTTCCAGCGTCGAGAGCGCCGAACGTCAGGCTCTGCAGTTGCCCCGATTGGATGATCTCGCCTTCCGGATTGAATGTGGTGGAGATCATGCATAGACCGCCTAGAACACGATCGGAGCCGAACCTGCTGACCAGCATGTCCATGTGACGCATCCCGTTGAGCAAGGGCAATATCCTTGTCAAAGGGCCGACGGCTGGCTCGATGTCGGCTATAGCACCTTCGAGATCGTAGGCCTTGCAGCTCAAAATGATGAGATCGTAGGGCTCACACAGCTTCGACGCAGTCACGGTAGGTGGATTGGATATAGTCAAATCGCCAGCTGGGCTTTTTATAATCAGCCCATCGCGGGCCAGCTTCTCGGACCGATGCTCGCGGACCAGGAAAGTCACGTCTCTGCCCGACGCGAAGAGGCGGCCACCGAAATATCCACCAATGCTGCCTGCGCCGACTACCAGTATTTTCATAGCTTTTCTCGCGGAAACGGGTTGAGACACCCAGCTGAAGGATGATCGATGTTATATATTGTCTGGGCCGCAACTCGCCACCGAGAAGACGACCAATGGGCTGGTTTGCCTCCCGGCATATGATGCACGATTTGCTAACCAAGACTGAGTATGTTCTCGCGAGCGCCATCAGTTTTGCGTTGGCGCTTTCAAAAGGGCTCGTGCTCCATATGGAGCCGAACCCTTTTTTATGGCTGATCGACCGGTTGCTGAAGCTGGCCGATCAATGGACACTGCCGCTGGATGCCTCGGGTTCGCCGAAGGTTTCCATACCTTCATCGGCCACGGTCCGCTCAAATTCGGCGAACGCCTCTGAATCTGTTTCAAAGAGATCGTCCCATACGATGGACGTGTCCGCATAATTGACGACCTCCAGACTCCACCCAGAGCTGCCTTCGATCTGGTATATCTGGACGTGGACGGTTGCCCCGTCCTTAGTGAAACGCTGACTCAGTGGGGAGAATACGATCTTCGGATCTTCGTCCATGGCAACCTTCTGATCTGAACGATAGTTAATGCGGCTTCAAGGCATTGGTTCGCAACGCCGCCGTCAACGTAAGGGTGAGGGGATGGGCAGGCAAGAGCATCGCTCAACTTACGAGTCGTTCGCGGCTTTGACCTTCACCAAGATAGAGTCGGAATTCAGGGCGTCCAATGTTTCTTGGAGACCGATCTCCTTGAAGGCGTCTGTCTGATCCTCCAACAGTACCCGTGCTCTCATCACCGTTGTTTCGGGATCGATATCGATTGTTCAATGAGAAGGTCCAGCCAGTGCCGCGCTTGCACGATCAGCCCTCCAAGAACCAGTTCTCGTGGGGTCCGCTCTTCATCACTCGGCATAGCATCATCCGAAATCGCTGCTGATCAGACCAACCTAGCCCGTTGAGGCCACAGGTCAACGGCATGAAAAGTTCACTGCCACGCTACAGGGCGATGGTGGAGGGCTGGAAGGCTGTGGGAAAGCCCCACAAGCTTTCCGAAAGCGAGATTGAAGTGCTTTCAGGTAAATGACCAGAGCCCGCCCAGCGACCGATGACCGCGTTTAACGACGGGCCGCCAGCGAGACTGCTGCCTTCTAGACTGGAACGAAGTCGACCAGCAAAGATCTCAGTTCGATTTCTCGAACTTTACGGGCCGCTTCTTCTGGTGCCATCCAGCGGATGATTCGCTGACCTTTCTCTTTGAATGATTTTGCCTGGTTCGATACCTCGACCTGATAGACGTCAACCACCGTCGGTGCGACGTCGCCGTCTTCCAAAACCTTAAGGTAGGTGTATCGCCCGACCGGATTGGGCGAGACAGTGCCTTTGACACCGGCTTCCTCCCACGCCTCTGTTGCCGCCGCCTCAGCTGGCGACTTGTTTTTCATGGGCCAGCCCTTCGGAATCACCCACCGGCCTGTGTCGCGAGACGTGATGACCAAGATTTCAACGTTACGGGTTTCCCCTACATACCTGAAGCACAGGGCAGCATATTGCTGACGGAATGAATTCGAAAAAAGCTTATGGGGTTGGGCGGCAAGCTGCTTGAGCAACGAGCCCGGCGCTTCAGTTGGGATCTTGTTTTGGTTCTTTTTGCTGGACAATGGGCCTTCACCAACGTGCCGAAGAAGATGACGGCGCGGTTCGAATCGCCAATTCGCCTCATATTACACTTTTTCGACGGTCTTGGGTTGGGGACTACTCCGTCAGTTTTGCGATCTCCGCCAGGATCTGTTCCTGCGTCATCTTGGGTAAGCTTTCGAGGTCGATATCATTAACACCGGCGCTCAACTGCGCTATTGTGGCCTTACGGCCCCTCCTGGCCTCGTCCCATCTTGCTGCGGCTTCAGGCATGGTAATCTCCCCACCGATCCATTTTTCGATCAGGTTGAGGTATTGGGGATCATCCAAATGTATCCCGACACCAGCGTACTTGGCCCGTGTGCGCTCAAAGATTTCCCGGCGTCGTTCAGACACCGAGGGCAACGATGGCGCGTCGATATTCAGTTTTGATTCCATCCGCATTTTTAGCCTTACCCGGACGAGCACAAAAGTCTCGCCCGTCGATTTGTCCGCTGCCGGACACTATTAATTCAGCTCTTCTCATTTTCCCGCTGCGGCCGCTTGACGATCCAGCCATCGTTCCGATCTATGCGGCGTATGATGGTATCGTCGGAATTGGGGCCAAGGATTTTATTGAACACAGGTCTGACGCCGTCTGACCTGGCGCTCAGCCCGCTTTGCGTAAATGGCATGAAACTCCTTAATTATGCCCACGACCTTGGCGGCATACCGCTTACTCAGTCGATGGCGAATTTCAACAGGAGATGTGTGGAGTGGGCAGCTGAGGAATTCCGCTGGCCCGGGTACGAGCCCGCTGACCTCTATGCCGTGAGCAAGGTACTCAATGAACCAGACTTCCCGCCACTGTTCGGGTTGCACACGATGTTCCTGAATGCCCGTGTCCTTCGCCACTACAAAGGGAAGGCAGTTCTGACTAAGGCGGGCAAATCGTTCCTTGGAGCACATGGCAGACTACAAGCGCTTCTGTTCGATCGAGCATTTTTCGTCAGTGACCCTTACGGCGGCGACCCACGGGTAATCCAGGCTGGCCTGTGGGACATCAGGCATATTTTGTCCGTCGTCGGCAATCGTTTGGGAGATTGGGTCAGCTTGGCGGATTTCACGGAATGGAGTGTTCCCGTCGAGATTTTCCCGACTACCGGACCGCTCGGGGCGAAACATAACGCTATCCTCTACGTCGCCCTCAACGCGGTAAGACCCCTCAGTTGGCTAGGCCTGATTGAGGTGGTCAACGGGCAGGGCGGTACGAGGGACTTAGGAGGGCGGCACATTCGAAAGACGCCACTGTTTGACGGATTCGTTCGGTTGGCGACCTTGCAGACGGGCACTGCCAGCGTGCATTAGGCCACTTGGAGAGCCGCAACGGCTGCTTCCCGCCATGCCGCCGTTATTGGCGTTAGCCCCAAACCTCTAGAAGGTAGCCTTCGGCCCCCTGAACCGGATCAAAGTGTGGCAACGCCACCGCCGCGATTTTCGTGAGCTGCTCCTTGGTAGGCGCTGCCCTTTGGATGTCAGCATGTTGTCCGGGCGGATAGGCTCCGACGACGAGGAAATTCGTTGATGCGCCGAGGTTTTTGTGGCCGGTTCCGGCGGGCAGGACGATGCAATCCCCAGCTGACAAGTCGATTTCCCGACCCGTTGGACCGCCGATCATGAGCTTGGCGTTGCCGCGACCCACTCCCAGGACTTCATGAGCGCCAGAATGGTAGTGGTGGTAGTCGAAAACACCGTTTCTCCAGATGCCCTCCCATCCATTCGCAGAGAACATGCGCTCGAACTCGTCGGCGACGTCGGGGCCCTGCAGGGCAGCCTTATAGACAAGCACGGGGAGCATCTGATTGTTGGGGACCCAGTCGCTTCGTGGGAATGTGATTTCTTCAGTCTTCATGGTACCCGCCTTCCTGCTACAGCAAACCGGGCAAGGCTGGGTTGGTTCCAAAGGATGTGTTGTTGCTCGGTGACACCATTCGGACAGTGCAGCGCAGGCGTTTCGTTAGCTATTTCCAGTCCAGCTTTTGGTCAGAGGAAAGCTTGGAAGTTATCGCCGTAGTTCTACTCGCCAACAAACGGTAATTCCCGGCGGTTCAGGTCCTTCGCCGCCATGAGAAGATCCAGTTCCACCGAAGATGGGCCGAACCGATAGAAAAGGTCTTCTGCCTTCTCATTATCCAGGTCGTATTTTTCGGCGAATTGCTCCAGAGAGTAGGATACGCCCCGCTCCTGATGCCGTCTTCTGAAATACCTATCCATTTGATCCTCCTTCGAAGCGCTGCAAAAAACTGATGAAATTTGAAGAAGTTCCAGACGCGACAAGGCTTTCAGCAGGTTATTCGTGAATGCCTGCATCTTTTGCGAGCGATGAGCGTTGAGTCGCGTTTGTAACCGTCTGAGGGTGCCATGGCCGAGGAAAAGCTTTTAAAATATAAGGCGAAGCGGGACTTCAAGCTGACGAAGGAGCCGCATGGCGCGACTAAGATCAGGCCGTCGAACAGGCTTCGGTTCATCATCCAGAAGCACGACGCAACGCGACTTCATTATGACCTCCGGCTGGAACTCGACGGTGTCTTCAAATCCTGGGCGGTGACAAAGGGTCCATCGCTCAACCCAACCGACAAACGCCTGGCCGTCGAGGTCGAAGATCACCCGCTGGACTATGGCGACTTCGAAGGCACGATCCCGAAAGGTCAGTACGGCGGCGGCACGGTCATGCTTTGGGATCGGGGTTACTGGGAGCCCGAAGGCAAAAAGACCCCACAGCAAATGCTCGAAAAGGGAGATCTGAAGTTTGCGCTGGAAGGCGATAAGCTGCACGGTAGCTTCGTGCTCGTTCGCATGCACGGCGACCGAGATGGCGGCAAAAGGGTCAACTGGCTGCTCATCAAGCATCATGACGACGAAGCCGTCGATGGCGATGGCGCAGCGATCCTGGAGAAAGACACATCGGTCGCATCCGCTCGGACAATGGAAGCGATAGCGGGTGGCAAGGGCAAGAAGCCAAAGCCTTTCATGGTTGCGGGCGACGCGATCGGCGCGGACGCTGTGTGGGACAGCAATGTCGGCCTCGCTGCCGATGAGCGAGAAGCGGCCGGGAAACCCGCCAAGGCAAAGCCGACCAAGAAGAAGCCGACTGCCAAAATCCCGGACTTCATTCCACCACAGCTCTGCGAGACCCTCGCTCGGCCACCTGCGGCGGATGGTTGGATTCACGAGATCAAATTTGACGGCTATCGTATCCAGACGCGGGTCGTCGACAGTGAGGTAACCCTTAAGACTCGCAAGGGCTTGGATTGGACAGCCAAGTATCCGGCAATCGCTTCGGCTGCATCGAAGCTGCCGGATTGCATTATAGACGGTGAAATCTGCGCTCTGGACGAACACGGGGCTCCTGATTTCGCCGCGCTCCAAGCGTCATTGTCGGAAAAGAAGACCGATGACCTCGTGTTCTTCGCGTTCGACCTGTTGTTCGAAGGAGGCGACGATCTGCGAGAGCGCCCGCTCACGGAGCGAAAGGAGCGCCTTCAAGCTCAGTTGGAGGCGGTTGAAGACGAAGCTCGCCTTCGCTTCGTGGAGCATTTCGATACCGGTGGCGACGCGGTCCTCAAGTCTGCCTGCCAACTGTCCCTCGAAGGCATCGTCTCGAAGAAGGCTGATGCCCCATACGTCTCCGGTCGTACGGACACTTGGGCAAAATCAAAATGCCGGGGAGGTCATGAGGTCGTCATTGGCGGATGGGCCAAGACCGACGGCAAGTTCCGGTCGCTGCTTGTCGGCGTCCACCGAGGCGAAAGCTTTGTATATGTCGGCCGCGTCGGCACTGGCTACGGGGCCGCCAAGGTGAAGACGCTGTTGCCCAAACTGGAGGAAGTGGCAGCGAAAACCTCGCCATTTACTGGCATCGGCGCACCGAAGAAGGACCCCGATGTTGTCTGGGTTAAACCGAAACTCGTGGCCGAGATCGAGTTCGCGGGCTGGACGGCCGATGGACTTGTTCGCCAGGCGGCCTTCAAGGGTCTGCGTGAGGATAAGCCTGCCGATGAGGTCGAGGCAGAGAAGCCAGCCAAACCGGAGGAACCCGTCGTCTCCGACCCGGTCGTGAAGCCGAAGTCCTACAATCGGCGATCCAATGCAAAGGCTAACGTGATGGGCGTCATGATCTCCCATCCCGACAAGCCGCTATGGCCCGACGCCGGAGACGGCCAGCCCGTGACGAAGGAGGACCTTGCCCGTTATTTCGAGGCGGTCGGTCCCTGGATGATTGATCACATCAAGGGCAGGCCTTCCTCCATCATTCGCTGCCCGGATGGGATCGGCGGCGAAGAGTTTTTTCAGCGGCACGCTTCGTTGGGCATGTCGAACCTGCTTGAACAGGTGACGGTGTTTGGAGACCGAAAGGCTTACCTCCAGATTGACCGCGTCGAGGGGCTGGCAGCTGTCGCGCAAGTTGCTGCGATGGAAATCCATCCCTGGAATTGCCAGCCGGATGAACCGGAAGTCCCAGGTCGCCTGGTGTTCGACCTCGACCCCGCACCGGACGTGCCGTTCTCGACTGTCATCGAAGCCGCCAAGGAAATGAGGGATCGCTTGGATGCGCTTGGGCTGACAAGCTTTTGCAAGACGACCGGCGGCAAAGGCCTTCATGTCGTCACGCCTTTGGCGATCCGGAAGACCAAGCTCGCCTGGCCGGAAGCCAAGCAGTTCGCGCACGACGTCTGCAACCAAATGGCGTTGGACGCGCCTGATCAGTTTCTGGTCAAGATGTCCAAGAAGCTGCGGGAAGGGCGCATCTTCCTCGACTATCTACGTAACGACCGCATGGCGACGGCTGTGGCTCCGCTGTCACCTCGGGCAAGGGCAGGCGCGACGGTATCGATGCCGATCACTTGGAGAGAGGTCAAGGCAGACCTCGACCCCAAGAAGTTTACGGTTCGAACCGTTCCCGCGATTTTGGCGAAGACAACAGCGTGGGCAGACTATTCTGATGCCGAGCGCCCGCTGGAAGAGGCAATCAAGCGCCTCGCAAAGTCTGTCAAGGCGGCTGCGTGATGGCCAAGAAGACCGAGGCGATGATCCCACCATCTGTGTTGTCCATCGAGATTGAGCCGATGGAAGCTCGACTCGCTGAAGCGCTGCCGGAAGGTGAGGGATGGTCGTACGAGCAGAAATGGGATGGCTTTCGGTGTCTGGCGTTCAAGAACGGCAGCGAGGTGGACATCCGTGCCAAGTCCGGCAAACCGCTTGGCCGCTACTTCCCGGAAGTCATTGCTTTCCTAACTGCAATAGATACCGCGCGATTTGTCATCGACGGCGAGTTGGTTATCGATCTGGACGGGAAGCTTTCCTTCGATGCGCTTCAGATGCGCCTGCACCCGGCAGAAAGTCGGATTAAAAAACTGTCGAAGGAAACACCAGCGAGATTGACGGTCTTCGACATGTTGATGGACAGCGACGGCAATGTTCTGCTGGACAGGCCCTTGTCTGAAAGACGTCTGGCCTTGGAAGCTTTCGCTGGGACTGCCGGGCTTCCTAAGGAGATACAGCTATCTCCGACGACGGTAGACTTGGCTCAGGCGACGAAGTGGCTGTCCGGCTCGGGAGGCGACACCGACGGGGTAGTCTGCAAACGCCTGACGGACCCTTACCAGCCGGGCGAGCGGGCCATGGTGAAGGTCAAGCGGATCAGGACCGCCGACTGCGTCGTCGGCGGATTTCGATACGAAAGCGACAGCAAGCTCGTCGGATCGCTGCTGCTCGGGCTATATGACGAGGAGGGTAAGCTCGATCATGTCGGCTTCACATCGGGAATATCGGATTCCGAGCGCCCGGAAATGACTGCGAAATTAGAGGCTCTGCAGCACGCTCCAGGGTTCACAGGCAAAGCCCCCGGTGGAACTAGCCGCTGGAGCACGGCACGCTCGTCTGAATGGGTGCCGCTAGAGCCAGAGCTGGTCGTCGAGGTCAAGTTCGATCAGGTGACTGGCCGTCGGTTTCGGCACGGGACAAGGATCATACGATGGCGGCCGGACAAGAAGCCGAGCCAGTGCAAGTTCGAACAGATCGAGTAACGGCTGGACGTAGAGTTGAGTTAGCCCGCTTTGCGAGCCTTCAGCTCATTTGCAACCGACTTCTTCAGAGCGTCCATGATGTTGACCACATTGCTTTTGGGGTCGTCATCGCCCTTTGTCGCTGATTTCGACTTTGACTTCGAGGAAGGCTTTTTGGCTTTCTTCTTGTCGGCGATCAGCTTGATCAGGCTCTCCTGGATCGGGTCGGATGCCATCTCCGGAGACCAATCAGTCAACTTTTTCTTGATGACCGTCTCAAGTGCGGAAATACCCTTGGCGTCGCCCTTCTTCTCAATCCCGGTGAAATACTCGCTCTCGGGCCGGACTTCGTCGCCGAACCTCAGCGTCCAGACCACGATGCCTTGGTCCCTGGCTTCCAGCATCACCACACGTTCCCGGCGGCCGAGAACCACGCGGGAAACGCCTACCATATCCTTGGCCTTCATGGCCTCTCGGATTACTGCAAAGGCTTCGTCTCCGATCTTCTCGTTCACGGTCAGGTAAAATGGGGTATCGAGGTAAATCCAATCGATGCTTTCGCGTGGAACGAATTTTTCGATGTCGATGGTCCTTACTGTGTCCAGCTCGACGGAATCCAGATCTTCGTCGGTCAGAATGACGTAATCATTCTCTCCGCGCTCGTAGCCCTTGGCTTCTTGCTCATCGGAGACAGGCTTGCCTGTGACGCTGTCGACGTAGTGCGACACGACCCGGTTACCGGTCTTCTCGTTCAGGGTGTGGAACCGCACCTTCTCGGACTCCGACGTCGCAGGAGACATGGCGACGGGGCAGGTAACAAGCGAAAGCTTGAGGTACCCCTTCCAGTATGGACGACCTGCTGCCATTTTCTTAGCTCGCCTTCTTGTGCGCGGTTTTTGCTGATGCCTTTGGCTTCTTCGCTGTGGATGCCGCCTTCTTGCCTGAGTTGGCATTGGCAGCCTTTGGTTTGTCAGACGAGCCTTTGTCCATCCCGGCGCTCTCACGCAGCGCGTTCAGCAGATCGTTCGGCTTCGAGACCTTGATCGGCTTCGGCTTCGGCAGGGTCTTGCCTTCGGATTTGGCCTTGACCAGTGCCGCAAGAGCGGTCTCATATCGATCATCGGTCGTGGCTGGGTCGAACTCGCCAGTCTTGGTGTCGATGATGTGCTTGGCGAGGTCCAGCATCTCGCCCTCGACTTTGACTTTGGCGACGTCCTTGAACGCTTCTTTCGAGGACCGGACCTCGTAGTCGAAGTTAAGCATCGTCGCGATCAGTCCTCTGCCGTGCGGGCGGATCAGGACGGTCCGCACCCGCCTAAAGAGAACAGTTCGCGCGATTGCTGTGGCTTTAGTTTTAATCAAGGCGTCCCGAATGCTGGCGAAAGCATCCTGGTCTTCGTCATCGGTCGGGACGAGGTAGTATGGCTTGTCGAAGTAAATATCGTCGACCTTGCCCTCTGGTATGAAGGCTTCAGCTTCCAGCATCTTGTCGGCGTCTGGGACGACAGCAGCGACCTCCTCTGGGTCGATCATGATGTAGTCGCCGTTGCCAGTATCGAAGCCCTTGACCTGATGGTCGTGTTCGACGACTTCCTCGGTGTCACTGTCGATGAATTCGCGCTTGAGCCGGTTGCCGGTCTTTTGGTTGAGCATGTGAAAGCTAATCCGCTCCGATGTCGAGGCGGCTGTATAGAGCCCGACGGCGCAGGTAAATTCGCCGACCTTCAGGTGGCCTTTCCATTGGGCACGATGCGCCGCCATTATGTTCTCCAACCAAGCCGATCCGCTTCTCTGGCAGACCTATTTTCGTTAAAAGTGTTAGTCCTCGGAGTTATCGTCCTGCCGCTGCTCTTGTCGCTGTTGGTGCTTGAGCTTTTTATCGGCGACTTGCCTCTTGTGCGCCTCATGGCCCACGATACATCCGCCAACGGCTCCGACCACGGCATGATGACCTGCATAGTGGCCAGCGACTGCGCCCGCAGCACCACCGCTCAGACAGCCAATCGCCTGGGCTTGCGAACTTGCACCTACCATCGCGACCAAGGCTGCGGCGATCATGATTTTCTTCATTGCAGTAGTCCTCTCGTTAGTGGTCTTCAGGAACTCATCGGGGTTGCCTTTGTTCCTCCTCAAGGCAGTTGGTCGAGACGGCCGGTGCCAACTTCGTCGCTCGCCAATGCACTGTCCGCGAGCGGACGGAATATGTCTTTGGACAGCTGAGCCGGAGCAGGCTCAAGCAACTTTGGTCGGGGCAGGGCGTTAGACCCCCTGAATAGGAGATTAAAATGCCAGACAACACAAAAACAATCGTTGCAACTTTCGATACCCGTGAAGCTGCCGACGCGGCAATTGAACATCTCGTACAGCAGCAGGGCATCGACCGGCCGGACATATTCGTCCAGGCCGAGGGGCGGGAAAACACCGCTGGCACGGCTCCGTCTGGAGGGGATAACGCCCATGACGGAGGAGACCGCGAAGACAGCGTCCTTCAAGGAGAGATCGAAGTGTCAGTGGATATCAGTGCGGACCAACTGTCGGCCGTCCAGCGGATGCTGGGCGACACTGGGGCACTAAGGGTCTCTACGAAGTAACTCGCGATGAAGACACCGCGACCGCTGAGCGGCAGATTCGCTGCCGCTTGCTAGGGACGCGAAGATGTCTGACGAATTTGCGGTCTTCGGGCTCCGAACGAGGTCGTAGGCATACGCTGCCCGTCTTCCAAGTCCACAAGACCAGGCCGTGCCACGTCGCTTTGAAGGTTCAGCGCGACTTCTATGCCATCTGTGAGCTTGAATCGTCGGCAGCGCACAAAAACGCAGCCCGCGAGCATTCGGCATCAAGCACGCCAGTTGTGACAAGCCCGCAAACACGCAGGGCGTTGTCATAGGTTGATTCTCGGCGACCCGGCCACTCGTAGTTCATAAAGTGCGCTGCGTCGCGAGTGCCCGTTACCGTTCTGTAGGCAACTTCATCCTTCCAAAGGACAATGGGCTTTTTCCATTCAAAATCAGACATTGTATCACCTCTAGTCTAAAACAATCTCAGAGGGTATTTGTTCCAATATTCGATTTTAAATTGTAGCGTCTCTCGACATTATCCTATGTGGGGCGGTGCGAGTCGAGAATCTTGGCTATCCCATATCCATGGGATGTGCGGTCGGCATCATGTTGACGTTGAGATTGTGGATGATCATCATCGAGCCAAGGACCACCAGTCCAACCACAAATACGCCGAACGCCAGCGCCAGAACATTGTTGGTGTCCTCTGGGCCGCTCGATATGTGGAGGAAGAACACCAAGTGGACGCCCATCTGGCCGATGGCCAACGCAGCCAACAAGACTGGAACGGCGGGAGCGTACACAAGATCTGTTTGCGCGGCCCAGAAGGATGCCATTGTCAGCAGGAAGGCAAGGGTCAGGCCCGCGACATAGCTCTTGATCGCGGCCTTTCCTTTGCCGTGTTCTCCGGGAGCTTTCGCTCCGTTGTTGCTTTGGCTGCCGGATGTGTCGGCCATCAGCTTGCTCCCAGGTAGACGATTGTGAAGACCCCGACCCAGACGATGTCGAGCGCGTGCCAGAACAGGCTGAAGCAGAACAGGCGTCTCACGACCATGTCTCTCAGCCCAAGGGTTGCAACCTGTACCATCATGACGATGAGCCACAGAAGCCCAGCTGTCACATGCAGTCCATGAGTGGCGACCAAGGCAAAGAACGCGGATAGGAACGCACTGTGTGTCGGCCCGGCTCCTCGTGCAACGAGATCGATAAACTCGCTCAGCTCAAGTCCAAGGAAACCAATGCCAAGGACAAAGGTCCCAAGTGCCGATAGGTAGATCAGCATCCGCTGCCGGATCTCGACCCCGACGGTCATCAGACCGCAGGTGAAGCTCGACAGAAGGAGACTGGTCGTCTCGATGAACGTATGGGTCCGGCTGAACAGCTCGGGTCCGGTCGGGCCGCCCGCAGTGGACTTCGACAGGACCGCATAGGCGGCGAACAATCCTGCAAAGACGACAATATCGCTTAGAAGGAATAGCCAGAAGCCGAACCGGACGACCATCTCCTTGGAGGCTGGCCCCCGCTCGGAGAGTGGGATTTTGGTTTCGTGGCCGGTAGCGCTGGCGTCACTCATGCCCGAAGTACTCCACTCGCGGTCAAGTCATGAGCGGAAATCTCGGTCTCCGTGGACGTCCGCCATGCATAGATGAGGCAGGCCACCACAAGGCCCAGCCCGCCGAAGATTGCCATCCACCAGATGTGCCAGATCATCGCGAACCCCATGATGACCGCGAAGAAGGAAAGGGTGATGCCGAGCATGGTGTTCTGGGGGACTTCGATGGCTTCCACCGGTTCGCTCCGGTCATGGCTATCGCCATCTTGCTTTGTCTTCCAGAAGGCATCCAGGCTCGTCACCTTGGGGAGGACAGCATAGTTCCAGGCTGGAGGCGGGGAGACAGTCGACCATTCGAGCGTGCGGCCGTTCCACGGATCGCCCGTTTCGTCGAGGTTTTGATCGCGGTTCCGGATGCTGACGACGAGCTGGAGGATGGTAAAGACGATCCCGAGCAGGATCAGCACTGCCCCACCGAGGGCAATGATCATCAGTGGCTGCCATGTCGGATCATCATAGTGCTGCATGCGCCGTGTCGCGCCCATCAGGCCAAGCAGATACAGCGGCATAAAGGCCAGATAGAAGCCGACGAACCAGCACCAGAAGGCCGCCTTGCCAAGGGGCTCGTTCAGTTTGAAGCCGAAAGCCTTTGGGAACCAGTAGTTATAGCCAGAAAAGGCCCCGAACAGAACCCCGCCAATGATGACGTTGTGGAAATGGGCGACCAGGAACAGGCTATTGTGAAGGTTGAAGTCGACGGGTGGGATCGCCAGGAGGACGCCGCTCATGCCGCCGATCACAAAGGTCACCATGAAACCAAGCGCCCAGTAGAGTGGGAGACCGAAATGGATGCGCCCGCCGTAGAGCGTGAACAGCCAATTAAAGATTTTGACGCCCGTCGGGATGGCGATGATCATTGTCATGATGCCGAAGAAGGCATTCACGTCGGCACCCGCTCCCATCGTGAAGAAATGGTGCAGCCAGACTAAAAACGACAAGACGCAGATCGCCATCGTCGCGGCCACCATCGAGCGGTACCCGAACAGGGACTTGCGTGAAAACGTGGCGATCACCTCCGAAAAGACCCCGAAGGCCGGGAGAATGAGAATGTAGACCTCGGGGTGTCCCCACGCCCAGATCAGGTTGACGTACATCATGGCGTTGCCGCCGAGGTCGTTGGTAAAGAAGTGGAACCCGAGGTATCGGTCCAACAGGAGCATCGCGAAGGTGGCCGTCAGGATTGGAAAGGCGGCGATGATGAGCAGGTTCGAGGCGAGCGCCGTCCAGCAGAAGATCGGCATGCGCATGTAGCCCATGCCCGGAGCCCGCAACTTCAGGATCGTCGCCGTCAGATTGATGCCGGACAGCAGAGTGCCCAGCCCAGAAATCTGTAGCGCCCACAGGTAGTAGTCGACGCCCACACCCGGAGAGTACGTCAGCTCCGAGAGGGGTGGATAGACCAGCCATCCAGTCTTTGCGAACTCGCCGATGACCAGCGACAAATTGATGAGAAGGACGCCACCGGCCGTCAGCCAGAAACTGACCGAGTTCAGGACGGGGAAGGCGACATCCCTGACGCCCAGTTGCAACGGAACCGCAAAGTTCATCAGGCCGACCATGAACGTCATCGCGACGAAGAAGATCATGATCGTCCCGTGGGCCGAAAAAATCTGATTGTAGTGTTCAGGCGGCAGGTAGCCTTGCGCACCGTTTGCGGCCATCGCCAGCTGGGTGCGCATCATGATGGCGTCGACGAAGCCCCGCATCAACATGACGAAAGCCAGCATAACGTACATCACGCCGATCCGCTTGTGATCGACGCTGGTGATCCACTCGTTCCAGAGGTAGGGCCACCAACCTTTGACAGTAAACAGGCCGAGCAAAGCAAGGGCCGTCAGCAAGACGATGCCTGCAGCTATCAGCGGGATAGGTTGATCGAGGGGGATCGCGCTCCAGTCAAGCCTGCCGAGCATCAAGGCATCTCCATCGCTGTCGGGATCGCCGGAGCCAGATTGGTGGGCTGGAAGTTCCCGCCGGATCTCGAGACAATCTTGTCGAACAAACCCTGCTGAACCTTTCCAAAAGTCTGGACGAGCCGTGGCGTGTTGCCTTGCGCCAATTGCGAGTACGCGGGTTCGTCAAGCATGTTGCCATCGGTTCGCGCCTTGTCGACCCAGCTCTTGTACTGGTCCGGCGGCAGGGATTGGACATCGAACACCATGTCGGAAAACCCTTCGCCGCTAAATTGCGCCGACTGCCCGCGAAATGTGCCCGCGTGGTCGGTCTTGAGGTTTAGCTGCGTCACCATCCCGGCCATCGCGTAGATCTGGCTCCCAAGCTGGGGGATCAGCAGGCTGTTCATCACCGACGCCGAGGTGATGGAGAAATGCAGCGGACGCCCGACTGGTACGACGAGGTGGTTGACCGTCGCCACGCCCTCGTCGGGATAGACGAACAACCACTTCCAATCGAGTGATATGACCTGCACGTTTAGCGGCTTGTGGTCGGAGGCGATCGGCTTGAAGGGGTCGAGCTGGTGGGTGCCGAGCCAGGTTATGCCCGCAAGGAAGAGCACCACCAAGGTTGGGACGGACCAGACGACAAGTTCGATATGGCCAGAGTAAGTCCAATCGGGCCGGTATCGGGCCTTCTTGTTGTTCTCGCGGAACCACCAAGCGAAAGCGATTGTCCCCAATATGACTGGAATAATTACAGCCAACATCATCGCGGTGGCATCGAAGAGGATCTTCGCCTCTGATGTAGCGACAGGACCTTCGGGAGCGATGATACCGCTTGTGAACACGTTTATTTCCTGAAGCTTCGATGGTTGACCTTGGGCCTCAGTGGCGAAGTACACTGATCGAACCGACTTTCAAGGCGGCGGCGTCAGGATACCGAGGCTTGACGGAACATTGTGCCAAGCGCTGGGTTCTCTTGATCAATTGGGCCGGGTCAGCCACCGAGAGCCCATCTAGCTGCCGGAGGATAAATTGCCAAACAATCGTCCTAAACCTTACCGCACGATGATCGCATACGTTGCTGTAGCCCTCATCGTCGCATTTGCGTTGGCAGGTTGGTACTCTTACCAAGTCCACCCAGGTGACCCGCAGAAGCCTGCGGGTGCGGCAACAACAGCGAATTGATCGGCTCCCACGATCATGTGAGCTAGTGAGACCAGCAACGTTGACAGGTGTGTGGCGCTTCTAATCTACCGATCTAAACTGGAAGCAATTCAGATCATGATCGAGCCGCCGGTCACCGGGATAACTGCGCCGGTCATGTAGCTGCCAAGGTCAGAAGCCAGCAGGACATAGGCTCCGGCAAGCTCCGCAGGCTGACCAGCTCGGGCAAGCGGCATCTTTTCGCCGAAGGCCTTGGCCTTCTCTTGGGGCATCGTTGACGGGATAAGCGGCGTCCAGATCGGTCCAGGCGCGACGGCATTCACGCGGATTCCCTTTTCGGCAAGCATCTGGGCCAGGCCCGCTGTGAAGTTGGATATCGCGCCTTTGGTGGCGGCGTAGGCGAGCAACTGGGGTGATGGCTGCCGAGACTGGATTGACGTCGTGTTGATGATGGCGCTGCCTTCCGCCATATGAGTAACTGCGGCCTTGCACAGGAAGAACATTGCATGGATGTTCGTCTGGAAGGTTTCCAACCATTCCTCGGTGCTGATCTCGTCTATGGATTCGTGCGTGCGTTGGAAGGCGGCATTGTTGACCAGAACGTCCAGGCGACCGAACTCTCGAACAGTCTTCTCAACCAGACCTTTGCAATGATCCTCGCTTTTGATGTCACCGGGCAAAAGGAGTGCTCGCTGACCAGCCTCGCGAACCCATTTGGCGGTCTCTTCGGCATCCTCGTCCTCACTGAGGTATGAGATGACAACGTCGGCACCCTCACGGGCGAAGGCAATGGCGACAGCCCTGCCGATACCGGAGTCACCGCCCGTGATCAGGGCGACTTTCCCACTGAGGTGACCTGCACCTCTGTAGGTTTTCTCGCCGTGATCAGGCAAAGGGTCCATGAGCCTCGTAAGGCCAGGGGGCTTTTGTTCAGGAGCAGCGTAGGAGGGGGCTGGTCGAGATTCTTCGGACATGGCTCGAATTCCTTTTTGTCGAGAATGAAATGGGAAACGAGCGCGGCACCATTTGGTGCCACGCAGAAGCGATCACGCAGTCAGGACCACTTTGATGCAGCCATCCTTCTTGTCCCTGAAGGCCTTATAGAGGGCAGGGCCGTCTTCGAGCTTCGCACGATGGGTGATAATGAAGGTCGGATCGATTTCGCCTTTCTCGATGCGGCGAAGCAGATCGAGCGAGTAGCGGTTGACGTGTGTCTGCCCTGTCCGGATCGTCAAGCCCTTGTTCATCGCGGCCCCGAACGGGATCTTGTCCAGGAAACCACCATAAACGCCGGGAACGGAAACGATACCGCCCGGGCGGCAAGCCATGATCGCCGTGCGCAGAGTGTGAGGCCGATCCGTGCCCATCAGAGTGGCAGCCTTCACCTTGTCGATCACGGCGTCGAAGGAGGCGGTCGCATGGGATTCAGCCCCAACCGCATCGATGCACTTGTCAGCGCCGTGCCCGCCGGTCATCTCCTTGATGCGGTCCGGGATGGTGCCGTCGACCTCGTCGAAGTTGATGATCTCCGCTCCAGCGACCTGGGCCAGCGCCAGGCGCTCCGGGACGTTGTCGATGGCAATGACCCGCTGAGCACCCTGCATCAGGGCGCTTTTGATGCAGAACTGGCCGACGGGACCGCAGCCCCAGATGGCCACGATGTCGGTTGGTTCGATCTCGCAGTTGGCCGCTGCCATCCAGCCTGTCGGAAAGATGTCGCCGAGGAACAGCGCCTGCTCGTCGGTCATGCCGTTCGGGATGATAATCGGCGAGACATCGGCATAGGGAACGCGGACGTACTCGGCCTGACCGCCAGCGTAGGCTCCGGTCAGATGGGAATAGCCGAACAGACCAGCCGTCGGATAGCCGAATGCCTTGGTAGCGTTATCAGCCGTCCGATTGCTCCGTTCGCAGACCGACCAGTTGCCCTTCAGGCACTGCGAGCACTCGCCGCAGCAGATCGTGAACGGGACGACGACACGTTCGCCGACCTTGAGCTTCTTGTTGTCGCGGCCTACTTCAACGACCTCGCCCATGAACTCATGACCGAGGATGTCGCCTTTCTCCATGAACGGGATATAGCCGTCCATCAGGTGAAGGTCGGAACCGCAGATGGCGCAGGCGGTCATCTTGATGATGACGTCGCGACCATCCTCGATCTTGGGATCAGGAACGCTATCGCAGCGGATGTCGCCTTTGCCGTGCCAGCACAGTGCTTTCATCGTCATTCTCCTTCAAAGGGGTTTATTTGGTTGCGGCGGTGCCGAGCGCACGCACGTCGGTCACGGCGACCAGCACGAAGGCGAGGACACCCAACACGTAATTGGGCCACCGGGCATCCGCCGGGAAATCGAGCAGCCAAGGCGTCAGCAACATGGCCAGTCCGAAGACCGCATCAAGAGCCAAGTGGAACCGGATGCGGAGGTAGCGGACTAATCCCATCTCGTAGTCGGTCAGGGCGCTGTATAGGATAACCAGAATCCCAATGACGACGAGTGTCCACTTCTGCGATCCCTGAAGACCAAGGGCGAACGGCAGCACTATCACCAGAAGCCCGACCAAATAGTCGAGGACGCCGTGGATCATCGTCGGTAAGAAGCGCATGTCGTTTCCCCTGAGGCCGGTGTTAAGCACTAGCAACCTCGACGCGTCCTAACTGTTCCATGTCCGTCCGGTAGCGCTCGCATCGATTGCGAGGCCTGGACGTTTGGTCATTCCGGAACGCTTACGGCCAACGCACGTTGGCTTGTTGAAACGGAGGACTACAGATGAACAAGATTGCTCTCACAGCCGTACTACTGATGATATCGACCTCGGCCTTCGCACAGTCGGCCGCAGAATCGACGGGCGTCAATTCGCTCATGGGCAATGCCCCGAAGACCGAAGACTTTGTCACCGAAGCCGCCACCAGCGACATGTTTGAGATCGCGTCCAGCAAGCTGGCGGTCGAGAAGGCTGACCCAGCCACCAAGACGTTCGCCCAGCAGATGATCGCTGACCACACCAAAACGTCGTCTGAGATGAAGGCGATGGTTGATTCCGGCACGGTCAAGGCTGCGATTCCGGCCGCCATGATGTCGTCGCAGCAGAGCATGATCGACAAGCTCAACAGCCTGCAGGGCGACGACTTCAACAAGCAGTACCATTCAGACCAGGTCTCGGCCCACAAGGACGCTGTCGACCTATTCAAGCGTTACGGCGACGGCGGCGATAATGCCGATCTCAAGACTTGGGCAGCGACAACACGACCAGCCTTGGAACATCATCTTATGATGGCTCAAGACCTGAACAAGTAAGCTTAGGACAGGGGGGCGGCGCTGTCCGCCGCGCTGTAATCGGAGCAACGACCAGAGGAGATCGAGATGGCAAACGAAGACAACCCCGGCAAAGCCTCGGCTTCTGACATCGAAAAGGATGCGGCAGGCCAATACCGGAAGGGCATTACGTCCAGCGACAACAACGGTGTGGCAAGCGCCAAGCCTCGTGTCATCACGGGCTCGGACGACGCAACTGTAAACAAAACGCCGCCGGGCAAAAAGCCACAGAAGGACTGGGATATAAATTACGATCCAAGTGAGATGAACGAGGGCGACTTTCGAGGTTAGCCCGTGCGAAGGGGGCAAACAGCAATTGGAGGTTAATGTGGGCAGCGACAAAGAAGCGGAAATCCGCGAACGTGCTTACGCCATCTGGGAGCAAGAGGGCAGGCCGACCGGCAATGAGATGAAGCATTGGCTTCAAGCGTGGCAGGGAATCGAGACGGGGGAGGTCCGCAATGAAGACATTGTGACTATGCCGTATGACAGGTTGGGCAGCGTTACGCCTGATCGCAAGTAGACAGCTTGCAGTCATGCTGTTCGACTCGATCTCTAGCTTAGCGTGCCCGTTGTTTGCCTTCTTGACACCGTGTCTCTCATTTTTGGCGGGTTGCGGCTCTAATAATCGGGCCTACCGAAAGCAGGATGCTAGAGACAAGTATTCCGACTGAAATCAAACCAAGCGGTGTCACGCCCACTTCTAGTCGAGCAGACGATCTACCAAATCGCACGTCAATCAGAGCGTGATTTTCGTGTCGGATACCACGGTCCGTAGCTTCATCACTCATTTCGTTTTCCACTTCGCAACCAGTGTAGACCTGTGCAATGTAATCCTGCGCGGAATGGGGCAATCAATGGTGCCCAAGATCTTTGTCACGAAAGCTTCTGCAACTTGGAAAGCTCGATCGGACCATTTTGCGACGAGAAAGCTAGGTCTTGTCCACCACCCTGCTGCTGCGAGACGCCGGAAATCTGGTGGTCGGCAGTGTCGTAAACCGTCGTTTGATTTCCATCGTTAATCGCAAGCCGCCGCGTTGACGGAAAAAATGCATATCGCATGGAGTTCTGTGCACCGGAGGACGAAGGCACGCCCAGGTCCGCAGGGTACCAGATATCGTTCGAAGCGGCGTGTCCATCTCCCTGCTGCCGCCGCTCGGGCGACGTTCGCTTGTCGTTCGCATGCTCCCTGGCAATTTCACTCAATTCCGAGCAAAGATCGGCCACCTTGGCTTTGAGTCCATCGTTAAACATGTCGCCGATCATCAACATGCCGCCGGAAGACCACTGGCACATTCCGGCTAGTTCCGGGATGCTGAACTGCGCTCTGTCTCCGCCGCCTGCTTGTAACGCGCTGAAGAGCTGCCGGACGCTATCAACCCGAACCCCGTATTTGCGTGCCAGGTCTGCAAACATGTCTGTTTGCTTTGTTTCCTTATCAGCGTTTTGCATGGGCATAATCCGCTTCAAGCGGCCCCTTTTTGATCATGACTGATGACAAACCACGTTGGAATTTAACCAGCGCCAGGCTCTACGCTTTCCTCGTCGCTGTCCGGGAGGGCACCTGAGCCAGGCGTCTTGCTGTTGTCTGTAAGCTCTTTTTTCGCGTGAGGTCCTGCAGGTGGGCTTTCTGTAGCCCGTGCCTCGTTACCGGACGCCTCAACCGCATCGCGGGCGTTCTTATCGTCTGCCATCGTCATCTCCTTGTACCATTGGGCATACGGCGAGTTTTTCGCCATATGCCGGTTGAAATCTGGACTTCCGTCCGACCACCAGACCGGCCCCCTCTCACCAAGCCCGACCTTCGCCTGATCGACCAGGGATCGAGCTTTTAGAAGCGCGGTTTCATCTGTTCCGGCCTCTTTCACAGCTCTTCTGGCATCCATTAGTTCGTGCACTAGGCGATCGCGCTTCTCGTCGCCGAGGTTTGGATTGGAATTCCGCCATAAACGTCCCCGTACCACGATGTATCGCCCATCAGGCGTTTCCTGGAAGCCAGCTTTTCTCAATGAAGGACACCGTCGTGCGGAAGCTCCAGTTCGATCATCACCGGGGCATGATCGCTCGTGTGCTCCCAGCTCCTTGGATTTCGTCGGACGCTGCCGGACTTGAGCCAAGGCGCTAACGATGGGCTGCAAAGGAAATGGTCGATCCGGAGTCCGGCATCTCGCTCGAAGGAGTTCCGCCAGTATTTCCAGAATGTGTAGATCCGCTCATCGGGGTGAAGGTGCCTGATCGCATCGGACCATCCCTGCGACACAAGCTCGGCGTACGCCTCACGCACCTCGGGCCGGAAAAGAGCATCATCCCGCCAACGCTCGGGTTTATAGACGTCCAGATCGGTGGGCATGACATTGAAATCACCAACCAAAACGGCAGGCACCTCCAGCTCCAGAAGTTCAGCTGCGTATCGCTGGAGCCGTTCGAACCATTTCAGCTTGTAATCGTATTTTGGGCCGGGCGTAGGATTGCCATTGGGCAAATACAGTCCGCCTACGATAATGCCGTCGACAACCGCTTCGATATAACGGCTTTGGCTATCTTCTGGATCGCCGGGAAGCCCCTTTCGCGTCAGTCTAGGTTCGCTCCCTTTGGAAAGGATCGCCACTCCGTTCCAGCTTTTCTGCCCGTGCCAAATGGCTCCGTAGCCCGCTTTTTCCAGCTCCTTGCGTGGGAAGTTGGCGTCGATGGTCTTCAGTTCCTGAAGGCACACGATATCCGGCCGGTCTTCCTCAAGCCAGCGGAGCAGAACGGGCAGGCGGCCTACTATGCCGTTGACGTTGTATGTGGCGATCTTCACTGAGTCATCCCGGTTGATGAGGCGATACCGGACGGGTTGGGCGCTCGACTGCCATTTCGTTGGCCACAGTCAGAAACCGGAAAAACTACTGTGTTCGCCATCCCCGTCGCGTCCGGTTGACACGGCCCGCGCTCTTATAAGGAATGACGAGAGCCGCCCGTTGTTCCTCAATTCAGTAGGCAAAAATTTGTCGAGCTGGCCCTACCTCGCGATAGCTTAGTGCTGGAAATGCCGAACGGGTGTAGAGGTTGACGCGCAGGTCGTCATTCCACTTCGTCCTGCAGGCTGCCCAGCCAATGGGGCCCGCTCCGCCCGGCCCATGATGTCAGTGTACCGACCCAGAATGCCAGCACTGCCGGGTTTTGAGGCAGGAAAAAGATTTAGATCATGTTTCGATATTAGGCTCGTATCGCTTGGGTCGACTTCGCAACGACCACGACGCCAAGGAGAGATACGACAAGCCCGACGGCCATGCCCCAAGATAACGGTTCATCGAACACCAGCCAAGCCCAGATCATAGTGAGAGGGGGACTGAGGTATAAAATTGTCGTCACGCGAGTGGCGGACGAAGTCCGCAGAGCAAGATAGTAGAGGCCATAACCACCGAAAGTGGCGACAAACACCAGCCAAAACACCCCGCCAATGAAATGTGCATCAAGAACAGGCAAAAGGCGTCCTTGGTATAATGTGATGGCTGCGAAGATGATGGATGCGCTAAAGCACTGGATGCACAGGCTTTGAAACAAGGGCATCGGCGTTGAAGGCTTTCTTTTTTGTAAGAGAGTCGCCAACGCCAACGACACCGTCCCCAACAATGGTAGTGCGTAACTCCAAACCGGTGCTTCGGTGGCATGCACCGACCAGCCAGATGCAATCAAAACGCCCGTTAAACCGAGGAAGGAACCGCTCCACTGCTTCGCGGAAAGTCCTTGACCGAGGACAGGCCAAGATAAGAGTGCAACGGCCAATGGTAGCATGTCAGCAACCAAAGCCACCAATCCAGTCGGCACACCATAGCCAATTGCCGACGCGAAACCGGCTAGATAACCGGCCATTCCAAGTGCTCCAAGCACCGCTTGATATAACACGTCGCGCCAACTGAGTTTGCGGCCCATAATGGCGACAAGTGGCAGCAATAATACAGCGGACGCAAGGCTGCGCCAGAAAAGAAGCAGGAAGATCGAGCCATGGCCTAAGGCGAACCTGACGCCAACGAATCCGGCGCTCCAGCAGATGAGGAGCGCCGCTTCCAAGAGTATCATGACGACTAGAGGGACATGCCGGAGCTTGGTCGATTGCAGTCCTGCGATGGCCATATTTCTCACAACTTCCGGAGAACCGTGGTAGCGATTTTTCTAGCTGCTTTTAATTTATCATCCTTACCGTCGAGACCGGCCAGCGCCATTGCTCCCTCTAGCAAAAACGTTAAGTGCTGGGCTACCTCGTCCACGGACGATGCTCCAAGACCCATTTCAGTAAGATGTTCGCTAAACATCCCGACGACCTGACGCTTTTGAGCGGCCGCCACCTCGCGAGACCTGTCTCCTTCGACAAGTTCGGCGGCAGCATTTAGGAGACCGCATCCGCGAAAACCAGAACCTTCGGACAGAGCTGCTTGATCGATGTAGGAATCGAAAACCGCGAGAACTCGTTCTTCAGCTGTCTGTGCAGCCGCTATCCGCTCCGCATAGTAGCCTAGCCAACTCTCTGTCCGCGTTTGGACATAGGCTTCGACCAAATCTGCTTTGGATGAGAAATTATTATATAGGCTCATTTTCGCTACGCCTGCGTGAGCGGTGATTTTGTCGATACCGGTGGCGGCGACACCCTGGCTGTAGAAAAGTTCAGCGGCGGAGGAGATAAGCCGTTCCCTCACGTTCAACTTCGCCACCATACTCGCCTCTGTTCTAATTTATGTAGATCAGTCTACCTAAATTGTAAGCCAGTCAATGGTGAGTTCTCATTTGTTGTCGAGCATCGAGTTCGGGTAGGCCCTGTGTCGTCTGAGCCAGAACGACAATGCGGTAGGTCTTCGCAAGGGTGACGACGATCAAGGTCAGAAGCGGTTCGAGCACAACACCAGCAACCATGGTGATCGGATCACCGATATTTATACCAAGGTCTAAGTGTCTGTCCGAGCACTTCAGGAATCGTCAGAATCGGTTAGCAGAATTGAGGTTTATAGGGTTTGCGGGTTCGGCGCAGTTGTGATTCCTTTGGTGTTTTCGAATCGCGAGAGGAAGCTCCAATGTGGACGATCGAAAACCGCGTGCGATACGAGCGAGCTGGTAGCCGGTGACCACCCAGATCGACGCGGCGGGCGATACATTCAACTTCTGCGAAATCGTCGGAAGGGCCACGTTGGCGATCGCTCCGTCAAGAACCGCCAAAACGATTGCCGCGAGCACCGCAGCCGTAGCGAAGTATCTTCGCGGCGTGTGTAGACCATCTGTTACAGGTGGCATGGGAGCGGAGCCGCTGTGGGTCGCTCGGGACAAATCGTCCATTTAGGCTTCCAATGCGAAGTAGCGACGATGCCGTAGATATCCTTGAGCCTTAAAACGTCAACAGCAGAAGGTACAACGATTGTCTTACTTACCGTGGTAATGCGAGCGAGCGTCCTGCGAACTTACTTGTGAAAGGCTGGTTCCACTCGCTTTTGAACGAAGCTTTCATCGCTTCGCGGAAATGAAAGCGGCTTTGAGATGGATATTGTCAAAGCCACGCTGCCAGCGTTTCGGCACCGAGGGCAATCGCCATGGCCGCAGCACCGCCGCCAATTCCTGCGACTGTTATGATTACGGCATCTCGCATAAGTTGAAGCATCTTGGTCACCTTTTCTACGATCCTGCAATTCAACGAGCGTTATCGACAAAAGGTCCGATGCACACCGAAGCGTGAATGGGTATTCGTATAGGCGCTACCGGCGAATTTGATCGCATAGCCTTTCCCAGTTTCCGCTCGCGATCTTGCTACGGTCCTGCTCGCTGAGACTGGCCTCTTCAATGAAGCGCCTAGCCGCCCCGCCTTCTGCGATGGCATAGGGATAGTCGGCCGCAAACATGATGCGGTCGATACCGATGACCTCTGTCGCCCAGCGAAGGTAGCGCTGGCTGAATATGCCACTCGGCGTCACCATCACATGATCCCGGAAATACTCCGACGGCAGGCGGGGCAGCTTTGCGGCGTGGCCAAGGAGATCGATTCGATCGAGGTAGAAAAGTATGACCTCGCCCCAGTGCCCCGCAATGATCTGGAGATTGGGAAAGCGATCGAACACGCCAGCCAACATCATGCGGATGATCTGGACCCGGTCTCATAGTGCCAGCCAATACCAGGTCTGGCGAAGAGCGTGTCCAGTTCGTCGCCGAAGCCGTTGTAGTAGGCATCTCGAACGACTGGCTGCGGCGACTGCGGATGAATGTAGAGGGGAGCCCGGAGATGGTCGGCCGCCTCAAATATCGGCATGAAGTCGGGATGATCCAGGTTGCGGTCCCTGGTCCTGCCGTGAAGCATCGCGCCATGAAAACCCAGCTTCGTCACCGCTCGCTCCAACTCCCATGCGGCCGCCTTCGGGGCAGGGGTCGCCAGCGTCGCAAAGCCCTGAATATGGTCTGGATGTCGGCGGATGGCATCGGCCAGTGCATCGTTCGATAGTGTCTGAAGGGCGACCGCATTGCTGGCGTCAAGGTTTTGAACGCCGGGTGCAGTCAATGAGAGCACCTGCACGTCCACACCAGCTTCCGCCATCTGTGCGAGCCGCTCGCTGTCTAGATCATGTAGTCGCCGCCCGACGTCGCCCTCGGAGGCCGAACTCTGCGCGAGGTCCTGGAATTCCGGCGGCAGGTTTTCCCAGGCCTGCAGGACCTCAGGTATGACAAAATGTTCTTCGAGGGCGATGATCTTCATGACGCTACGTCTCCATCAGCTCGGGGACGAAAATGTCCTCGATGCTATAATGCCGCTGCGTCAGCCCCTGTTCCCAATGGCAGCGGAGACGGGCGTCCAAGGGCTTAGCAGGCTGCGGAAAAAGGCGCTTGCTGCGAGCGTACCGCCGTGATTCCATTGCTGAGTGATTGGTCGGCAGGAGCATGACATGCGCGGCAGTGATAACCAGACGGCGGGACTGTTTTCTTATGTGAGCTGCGAAGCCCGCGTTCCGGCAAACCATCCGCTGCGGCCGATCCGTGCCATTGTAGACGAAGCGCTGGAAGTTCTGTCGCCGGATTTCGAGGCGATGTATTCATCGATCGGCCGCCCGTCAATCCCGCCGGAGAAGCTGCTGCGTGCCCTGCTGTTGCAGGCCTTCTACACGATCCGCTCGGAGCGTCAGCTCATGGAGCAAATGGATTACAATCTGCTGTTCCGCTGGTTCGTCGGCCTGTCGATGGACGCGCCGATCTGGGACGTCACGGTGTTCACCAAGAACCGCGAACGCCTCCTGGCGGGCGACATCGCCGCCAAGTTCCTGGCCGCCTTGCTGGGCCAGCCGAGGGTGAAAGCGCTGCTGTCGGACGAGCATTTCTCGGTGGACGGTACCTTGATCGAAGCCTGGGCGAGCATGAAGAGCTTCAAGCCCAAGGACGACGCAGATGGTGGCGACGCCGACGGCAGCGGCTCTGGCGCTGAAGGGAAACAGCCGCCAGAAGCCAAAGGCCGCAACTCTGAGCGCGATTTCCACGGCGACAAACGCAGCAACGCAACCCACGCGTCGACCACCGACCCGGACGCCAGGCTTTATAAGAAGGCCCGTGGTCAGGCGGCCAGGCTTTGCCATATGGGCCACGTTACCATGGAAAACCGCAACGGCTTGGTTGTCGACGCCACGCTGACCCATGCGACCGGCACCGCCGAGCGCGAGGCAGCACTGGATATGTTGGGCCGCATGGATGGTCGTCACCGCATCACATTGGCTGCAGACAAAGCCTACGATACGGCCGACTTCGTTGCCGCCTTGCGGGACGCAAAGGTAACGCCACACGTCGCCCAGAACACAACGAACCGACGCTCGGCCATAGACGGTCGGACCACCCATCATCCCGGCTACGGTGTCAGTCAGCGCATTCGCAAGCGCATCGAGGAAGTGTTCGGTTGGGCCAAGACCAGCGGCGGAATGCGCAAGACCCGCCATCGCGGAACGGATCGCGTCGGCTGGATGTTCACCCTGACAGCGACGGCTTATAATCTGGTGAGGCTGCCAAAGCTGCTGGCGACAGCATAATCGCGCCCGTAATCCGCCCAAAGAGGGCGGATTACGACGAAACGGGCCGACAAGGCCACTGAAGAACCATTGTCGCTGCTCGTATTCGAGCTAGCTATCGAGGATCGGCGGGAAAATTGGCGCTATTTCCGCACCCTGTTA
>Ga0247742_10000577_pt1 | contig 28949 bp, 28 predicted proteins | sample UWRJL208509C2_FD_180944 | JGI IMG/M metagenome (GOLD analysis project Ga0247742, IMG submission 180944) | Plant litter microbial communities from Arlington Agricultural Research Station in Wisconsin, United States - UWRJ-L208-509C-2 | ecosystem: Environmental > Terrestrial > Plant litter >...
CGCCGGATCCCCCAGACGCACCACGCCATGCTCACCGACCTCGGCGCGTGGGACTACCCCGCCGAGCAGTTCGGCGACGACCCCGCCTTCGCCAGCGGAACCGTCGAGGGCAAGCGCGTGCGCATCGTCGGGGCGGGGAACATCGCGAGCCGCTACGCGAGCTTCGTGCACATGCTGGGCGCGGATGTCGCGGCCTGGGACCCGTTCGCGAGCGACCCCTCGTTCCACCGCGCGGGCAGCCGCCGCGAGTACTCCCTCGAGCGGCTCCCGCTCGACGCCGAGATCTTCGCGCCGATGGTGCCGCTGACGCCCAGCACCGAGGGGATCGTGACGGCGGAGGTCATCCGCTCGCTCCCGATCGGATGCCTCGTGGTGCTCGCCACTCGCGCGCGCGTCTGCGACGTGCCCGAGCTGCGCCGCCGCGTGCTCGCGGACGAGCTCAGCCTCGCCGCCGACGTGTTCGACCTCGAGCCCGTGCCCCTCGATGACCCGCTGCTCGGCCGTCACAACGTGGTGCACACCCCGCACAACGCGGGCCGCACTATCGACTCGAACCTGCGCTGGGCTGAGCTGCTCGCGGCGCAGCTGGAGGAGTTCGACCCCGCGACCGTGCCGGCGGCAGTGCGACCACGGGAGAGTGCTCGCTAGCACCGGGCACGAGTGCCGCGTCGCACAGCACCGTTAACGTCGCACGCGCCACTTCGGGCGCTGCTGAGGAGCGCTCAGCGGCAATCGTTTCGTCCAGATAGACCACGGGAATCCATATAGGCCAGCCCTCCCGGCTGCCCTACTTTGAGGGTGCGTCGTCGCTTTCCATTTCAACGAAGAAATGGCCGACCATCCCTATGGCCATGGGGTGGTCGGTCTGGAAGGACTCTCATGAGTACAGCACTCCCGTCACGCCGTCGCCGCTCAGCGCGAGCGATCATGGCAACGGGCGCACTCCTGGCGCTGGCCGGCACGGCCCTCGCTGCGGATCCGCCCGCTCCCGCCCAGGCGTATGTTCCACCCACTGTGACCAGTGCTCCGCCGATGGGCTGGAACTCCTGGTACAACTACAACGAGAAGTTCAACGCCGAGAACGTGAAGCGGGAGGCCGACGCGCTCGTCTCGAGCGGACTGGCGGCCAAGGGCTACATCAACGTGGGCATCGACGGCGGCTGGTGGACCCAGAGCGGCAGTCCCGGCCGCGACGCGAGCGGGAACATCGTCCCCGACCCGGCCTTCTTCGCCGGAACATCGTTCAGCACCATGGGCCAGCTGGCCGACTACCTCCATTCCCAGGGCCTCCGTTTCGGGCTCTACACCGACACCGGTGCGAGCAAGGGCTGTGGCACCGCCCGCGGTAGCGGCGGCAACGAGGTGAAGGACGCCAAGCAGTTCGCGGCCTGGGGCATCGACTTTCTGAAGGTCGACCACTGCGGCGGCAACATCCCCGGACGTACCACCGAGCAGAGCTACCGGGCGTGGTACGACGCGCTCGCCCAGAGCGGTCGCACGATCAGCCTCGAGATCTGCAACTGGGGCAAGGACTCGCCTTGGACGTTCGGGCCGTCGAACGGCAACACCTGGCGCACCGACTGGGATATCTCGGCCGACTTCGGCCACGCGGGCTTCCCGCGTTCGCGCGTCACCTGGGCGAAGGTGCTCTCCAACTTCGACAACAACAACCACCCCGGCGCGGCCGGACCGGGCGCGTTCAACGACCCTGACTACCTCCTGCTGGGCGGTTTCGGCCTCACGGCGACGGAGGAGAAGACCTACTTCGGTATGTGGGCGATCGAATCCGCTCCGCTCATCCTCGGCACGGGCATCACGACCATCAGCCCGGCGGTGAAGGCGCTCGTGACGAACGACGAGATCATCGCGGTGGACCAGGACCCGGCCTACGCGCAGGCGACCGTGGTGCTGCGCGACGGCGCCCGGCAGGTGCTCTCGAGGCCTCTCGCGGCAGAGGGAACGCGAGCCGTATTGCTGCTCAATCGCGGCAGCACGGCGACCACGGTCACCGCGAACTGGAGCGACATCGGCATCCCGGCAGGATCCGCTGCCGTGCGCGACCTGTACTCGCGGACGGACCTCGGCGCCTTCACCAACTCCTACTCGGTGTCGCTGCCCCCGCACGGCTCCGCGCTGGTCACGGTCAAGGCGGCCTCGGTGCTGCCGCTCGCCGCAGCCAGCACCGAGGTGGTGGGCCCGAACGCCGCCCGCAGCGCCATCGACGGCAACCCTGCCACCCTCTGGCAGTCCAGCGAGCAGGTCTTCCCGCAATCGCTGTCGGTCGACCTCGGAGCGACGAAGGCGATCAGCCAGTTCACCTACACGCCGCGCACCGACGCCACCCTCGACGGGACGATCACGGAGTACCGGATCGAGGCTCGCAACTCCTCGGGCGGCGCGTGGAGCACCCTGGCGAGCGGCACGTGGGCAGCCGACTCGATCGTGAAGAGCGTGGCCTTCGCCCCGCAGCAGGCGCGGTTCGTGCGCCTCGTCGCGCTCGCGGGGGTGGGCAACTGGACCTCTGCCGCGGAGGTGAGCGCGACGGGGCCGCTCGCGGTGGCGTCGGCGACGGCGTCCTCCGTGTTCAGCACGTTCCGCGCAGCGAACGCGATCGACGGCCAGGCCTCCACGCTCTGGCACTCGAGCACCGCGCTGAGGAACACCTTTCCGGCATCGCTGACGCTCGATCTGGGTACTGTGAAGAGCGTCGCACAGCTGCGCTACCTCCCGCGACAGGACAACCTGACGAACCCGAACGGCGGCACGAACGGTGTCATCACCGGATACCGTGTCTCCGTCAGCACGGACGGCAGCACCTTCACCACCGTCGCGACAGGATCCTGGGCGATGAACCCTGATCTGAAGTCCGCGGCGTTCGCCCCGCAGCAGGCGCGGTTCGTTCGCCTTGAAGCGACAGCGGGCCAGGCCGGGTACGCCTCGGCAGCGGAGGTGACGCTGCTCGGCTGAGGGTGAGCCCGAGAAGCCCCAGCCGGGTTGCGCGGCTGGGGCTTCTTCTCTGGCTAGCATCGTGGCATGGAAAGCCGCGTCGCTGCAGTTGTCTTCCGGCTGGTTCTCGCGGCCGCCGCCCTGGGGGCGATCGTGTTCCAGCTGGTCGCGATCCACATCCCCAAGGGCTACAGCCCGGTGAACTTCTTCAGCTACTTCACGAACCTGTCGAACATCCTCATCAGCGCGGTGTTCATCGCCACGGCGGTGCGGCTGCTCGGGACGCGGAGTGCGCCGACGCCGCGGGACACGGCGGTGCGGGGCGCCGCGGTCGTCTACATCGCGTTCGTCGGGCTGGTGTTCAACACCCTTCTGCGCGACGCCGACCTCTCCGACATCAACCCGGTCGTCAACGTCATCCTGCACTTCGTGCTGCCCATCGCCGGAGTCGTCGACTGGCTCATCTGGCCGCCGAAGAACCGCCTGCCGTTCAGCGTCGTCTGGTGGTGGATGATCTTCCCCGCCGCGTACGCCGTCTTCTCGATCGTCCGCGGGGCGATCGACGGCATCTACCCGTACCCGTTCTTCAACCCGGCCGCGGTGGGCGGTTACGGAGCGGTGCTCCTCTACTGCCTCGTGATGGTGGTCGGGTTCTTCGTGCTCGCGGTCGTCGTGCGGCTGCTCGGAAACTGGCGCGCAGCCCATCGCGCTTGACACGCGCGCAGAGGCGACGTTGACTCGACTTCGTGGAGCGAGGGTCTGACGAGGAGCTGCTCCGGGATGCCACGGCGCTCGCCGAGCTCCGCACCCGGTATCGCGGCAGCGCCGACGTCGGCGACGTGCTGCGCTGGCGCATCGATCCGAATGCTCTCGGCTCGGACGGGTCGCGCAGCCCGGTGGCCCGCGCCGCCGAGCTCCGCCCGCTGATCTACGGCCGGGCCGACAGCCGTGAGGGCGCGCTGCGACGAGACGCGGCAGCGGCCGAGGCCGAATCGCTCCTGGCCGGGTGGGCTGCGGACTCGGCGGCGCTCGACGCGGCGCTCGTGGCTCCGGTGCCTGAGGTCGTGCCGGCGCGACGGACAGTGGACCGCCGGCGGGTTGTGCTGCTCGTGGGCGCAGGAGCCGTGGCCGTCGCGGTGCTCGTGGCTGCCGTGGCACTCCTCCAGCCGCGTGCCGCGGTGGAGGTCGCCGCCCTGCCGAGCAGCACTCCGCTGCCGTCGGCGACCCCGACCAAGCCGAAGCCGACGCGCACGGCGGTGCCGGCATCCCCCGCCCCGCCGCCTGTCGTCGTGGCGCCAGCACCGCCCGAAGTCGTCGACTACCGGCCGGACTACTGGGACAACGACATCATGAGCGTGCTGCAGGTGCCGATCAACGGCGATCCGATCGACAACGCGAACGGCGTCGCCGACGTCGACGACTACGGGGTGCCGCTCTCGTACGTCGTGGCCGACGGCGACGTGTTCGAGCTGATCGCGAAGCGGTTCGACCTCGGCACCAGCTACCTCGCCTCGATCAACGCGGTGCGCCGGGAGAACCCGACCGAGCTCTTCGTCGGCGACACGATCAACCTCGGGGCGACCACGATCCTGCTGATCGGCGACCAGAACGGCGTGGTCTACAACTACACCGACCGCCTGCCCGAGCCGCACCTGCCCCAAGATTGATCCATGACCGACCCCATCTTCTCCTTCGGAACCCTCCAGCTCGAGGCCGTGCAGCAGTCGCTGTTCGGGCGGGCGGTGCCCACGACGCCGGATGCGCTCGCGGGCTGGCGCATCGGCGAGGTGCGGATCCTCGATCCGGAGGTCATCGCCGTCAGCGGCACCGACATCCACCCCGGGCTCCTGCGCGCTGGGCCGGAAGACGTTGTCGCCGGGGCGATCCTTGAGGTCACCGACGACGAGCTGGCAGCGGCCGATCACTACGAGCGGGTGTCGTACCGGCGCATCCCCGTGCAGTTGCAGTCGGGCCGGGCGGCGTGGGCCTACGTGCCGCACGAGGTCGAGTAGCTAGACGGGCGTGAGGCGGGTGACGCGGCCGCCGATGATCCACTCGGTGACGATCACCGTGCCCTCCGCCGTCACCGCGATGCCGTGCGGGCTGCGGAACCTCCTCGTCAGCAGCCGCGGCCGGGTCACGGTACCGGCCCGTCGCCAGTTCGGCCACTCGGGACCGGGTCGCGAGATCGACGAGCCGTACGTCGCGAGTAGTTCGCCCTCCGCGCCGAATTGGAGGAGCCGGCCGGTGAGGTCGGCCACCCACAGCACGTCCCCGTGCAGCGCGAGGCCTGCCGGGCTCGCGCACACGCCGACCCCTACGTCGCCGCGGTAGTCGCCGTCGAGTGACAGTGCGACGACCCGATGAGTGCCCGGGTCGGCGACCAGGAGCCGTGGCTCGTCGCTGCGCTCGTCGATGATCAGTGCGTGCGGCTGGGCGAACGGGATGCCCGAGCCGGCGCCGTCCGTGGTCCACAGCCGCTCGCCGGCCCGGGAGAAGCAGTGCACCTCGTGGGTGCCGTCGCCATCGGCCACCCAGACACGGTCGTCGGCGAGCCCATGGCCGCGGAGGGCGACCGCGCTCGGCCTCCAGCCCGGCGGGCCGGCGAGCTCTGCCGTGAGAGCGCCGGTGCGCGCATCGAGCCGCACCACCCGGCCGGCGCTCTCGACCTCCCGGTACTCGCCCCCTCCGTCAGGAACGGCCTTCGTGCCGGGGTCGGCGATCCACACACCGCCAGCAACATCGACCGACAGGCCGTGCGCCTCGGTGACGGGGAGCGCCACGGTCCGCGTCCGCTCGCCGATGATGAGGAGCTCGGTCGCGGGGGCGTTGGGGAGGTAGACGGAGCCGTCGGGTCCGATGGCGACTCCGTGGTGCGCGAAGGACGGGTGGTTCTGCGCGTTCGTGTACGACGCCGTCCATTCGTAACTGCACTGGCCGATCCGAATGCGAGTGGGAGCAGGGTACATGGCTAGCGCAGCACGAGCCCGTCGTCGCCGTCGACCAGGGCGAGCTCGTCCCAGGAGGGGCCCGCCTGCCAGTCGCTGGAGGAGGTGACGGCGAAGGCCCCTGTCGTGACTGCGATCCGCAGCCGCTCGGCGGCCCCGAGGCCGCGGCAGCGCGCGGCGAGGTAGCCGGCGCTGAAGGCGTCGCCCGCGCCGACCGGGTCGACGGCATCGACCGAGACCGCGGGGACCTCGTAGTAGATGCCCTCGATCAGCCCGCGGCACCCGAGCGAGCCGAACTTGAGGATGACCTCTCGCGGGCCGAGTGCGGCGAGGGCGGCGAGCGGATCCGCGCTCGAGCCCACCAGGAGCGCCGCCTCTTCCGGTCCGGCAAAGACGATGTCCGCTCGGTCGACGATCGCGGCCAGCGCGACCGCGGCTGCACTCTCCGTCCAGAGCCGCGATCGGAAGTTGATGTCGACGCTCACGGCGAGTCCCGCATCCTTCGCGAACTCGACTGCCGCGTCCACGGCCGCCGCACAGGACTCGGACAGGGCCGGCGTGATGCCGGTCACATGGAGGACCGCCGCACCGGCGATTAACGCACTCCCGACGTCAGCGGGGGAGAGCCTCGACCCTGCGCTGCCGCTGCGGTAGTACGAGACGCTTGTGGCGCGAGTAGTGCGGCGGGACTTCAGCATGAGGCCGGTGGCCGCTCCCGCGTCGACCACCGCGCGGGTGTCGACGCCCTCCCCGCGGAGCACCGAGGTGATCAGCCGCCCGGGCTCGTCATCTCCGACGCGGCCGAGCCACCGTGCCGGAACTCCGAGTCGGGCGACGCCGATGGCGACGTTTGACTCCGCACCCGCGATGCCGAGTTCGAGGTGGCTCGCGTGACGCAGCGGGCCCACGGAGGGGGACGTCAGCACCATCATCGCCTCGCCCAGTGTGACCACCCCCTTCACGGCTGCTCCGCGGTGGCGGCCGACACCACGTCGAGGGCTCTGGCTCGGAGGCCGGCCAGATCACCGTCGGCGAACGCGCTGCCGAGGAGAGGCGACCCCACGCCCACCGCGTACGCGCCTCGCCGGAGGTAGTCGCGAATGTCCTCGAGGCGGACCCCGCCGGTCGGGATTTGCGGGATGTCATCGAGCGGCCCGCGCAGCTCGGAGAGGTACTGCGGGCCGCCGAGCGAGGCGACGGGGAAGACCTTCACAGCGGTCGCACCGGCCGCCCAAGCGGCCTCGATCTCGGTCGGGGTGACGGCGCCCGGGTACCAGTCGAGCCCCAGGTCCAGGGCGAGCTCGCCTACGGCTAGTGAGAGCGAGGGCGTCACGACGAAGGATGCCCCGGCATCGGCCGCGAGTCGCACCTGGTCGGGCCTGCGCACCGTCCCCATGCCGACGTGAGCGCGGCCGGCGCTCGCGATCCCGGTGACGACTTCGGCGGCGCCGGGGGTGTTCGTCGTCAGCTCGAGCGCTCGGACCCCCGCGTCGATGAGGGTGTCGCTCACCTCGCGCAGGCGACGCCCCTCCCGGTCACGAAGGATGGCGACGACTCGCCCGGCGCGGACGCCATCGGGGTTGGCTTGGGGCATTGGCGCTCCGAGTGCTGAGAAGGGTCGGCAGAACGAAAAGTAATATTATCCGAATGAATGCTGTCCTGCTAGTCTCGCCGCACATCCGCGCAACCGAGAGGGCCCCATGTTCGATCTAGTCGGAGAAGTGGTCCTCGTCACAGGCGGAGCGCAGGGAATCGGTGCCGCGATCGTCGAGGCCGCAGTTGGCGCGGGTGCCCTGGTCTCCTTCTGCGATCTCGACCAGGAGCGCGGCGAGGCACTGGCTGCCGAGCTGGGCGTCCATTTCCTGGAGGCGGACGTGACCTCCGAGGAGTCGGTGGCGAAGTGGGTCGGCAGCGCTCGGGAGGCCTTGGGGGCGGAGGCGACCGGGCTCGTCAACAACGCGGGCAAGAACTCCTATGCAGATGCGGCGACCATGACGGTCGCGCAGTGGGACGAGTTCTTCTCCCTCGACCTGCGCAGCGCCTGGCTGTGCGCGCGGGCGGTGCTGCCGCCGATGCTCGCCGCCGGCCGCGGTTCAATCGTCTCCATCTCGAGCATCCACGCCAGTCTGACCATTCCAGGGATGTTCCCCTACGCCGCTGCGAAGGCGGGGCTCCTCGGGCTCACCCGATCGCTCGCCCTCGACGTGGGGGCGCGCGGGGTGCGCGCGAACTCGGTCTCCCCGGGGCTCGTCTGGACCCCTCTCAACGAGCGGCACTTCGAGTCCCGGCCCGAGGACCTTGCCGCTACCCTCGCGGCGCAGCCGATGGGCCGCGCAGCGCTGCCAGCCGAGATCGCGGCGGTGGTGTGCTTCCTGCTCTCCCGCAACGCATCATTCGTGAACGGCGCCGACTGGGCGGTTGACGGCGGGTACAGCGGCCGACTCGCGTAGGCGGGAATAAAAGTATTATATGTATAATAGACTTCGAACGAGGAGTCTCATGCCACATGTCTCGAGTGCGCGATCGTGAGCGCCAAGAATCTCGGCTCTACCGGGCGCCGCTCGTCGACCTGGCTGGGCGACGGCGGCAAGGCCGGATTCATCGCGCGCCACCACCTGCGGCAGGAGGGGCTGTCATCCCGCCAGTTCGACGGGCGGCCGGTGATCGGCATCGCGAACACCTGGTCGGAGCTCACTCCGTGCAACATCCACCTGCGCGGGCTTGCCGAGAGCGTGCGCCGCGGCATCCAGCAGGCCGGGGGCGCCGCCCTGGAATTCCCGGTGCTCTCGCTCGGGGAGCCTTTCATGCGCCCGACCTCGATGCTGTACCGCAACCTGATGGCGATGGAGCTCGAGGAGCTCTGCCGCGCGAACCCGCTCGACGCGGTGGTCGTGCTCACCGGCTGCGACAAGACGACCCCGGCAGCGCTGATGGCGCTTGCCAGCGTCGACCTGCCGTCGATCGTCCTCACGGGCGGCCCGATGCTGAACGGCCGCTTCCGCGGGCGCACGGTCGGCAGCGGTACCGACGTGTGGAAGATGTCGGAGGCCCTCCGATCCGGTCAGGTCTCGCAAGCCGACTTCACCGAGTTCGAGAGTGCCCTCAACCGCTCCGCCGGGCACTGCATGACTATGGGAACAGCGTCGACCATGGCCTCGATCACTGAGGCGATCGGGATGCAGCTTCCCACTGCCGCGGCCCTGCCGGCGGTCGACTCCCGTCGTCTCGTGCTGGCGGAGGACACGGGCGCCCGCGCGGTGGAGCTCGCCGACGAGGGCCTGCGGCCCTCCGCGATCATGACCCGCGAGGCGCTCGAGAACGCGCTCGTCGTGAACGCGGCCTGCGGGGGGTCGACCAACGCGATCCTGCACCTGCTCGCCATCGCCGGTCGGCTGGGCATCGAGCTCACCCTGGGCGATGTCGACGCGATCAGCCGCCGCGTCCCTCTGCTCGTGGACCTCATGCCGAGCGGCGCCTTCCTCATGGAGGACTTCGCCTACGCGGGCGGGGTGCCGGCGCTGCTGCACGAGCTGGCCGGCTTCATCCACGGCGACGCCGTCACGGTGTCAGGTCATACGGTCGCCGAGAACATCGTGCCGTTCCGCAACGACGACAGCACGGTCATCCGGCCGCTCTCGAACCCTGTGCAGCAGGCCGGCTCGGGGACGGCCGTGCTGAGGGGCAACCTGGCACCGGACGGCGCCGTGATCAAGGTGAGCGCGGCCGACCCCGCTCTCCTCTCGCACCTCGGGCCCGCGCTGGTGTTCGACTCCCTCGAGGAGTACCTCGCTGTGATGGGCGACCCCGAGCTCGACGTGACCGCGGACACGGTCCTCGTGGTGCGCGGCTGCGGGCCCAAGGGCTACCCCGGCATGCCCGAGGTGGGCAACCTCCCACTGCCGCAGCGCCTCCTCGACGCCGGGGTTACCGACCTGGTCCGCATCTCCGACGCGCGGATGAGCGGCACTGCCTTCGGCGCCTGCGTACTCCATGTGGCGCCCGAGTCGGCCGCGGGCGGACCGCTCGCGCTCGTGCAGACGGGCGACCTGGTGTGCCTGGACGTGCCCAATCGGCGCCTGGACATGCTCGTCGACAGGGAGGAACTCGCGCAGCGGCGAGCGAGGCTGCCCGACTCGGCCGCTCCCGCGGAGCGGGGATGGACCCGCCTCTACACCGAGCACGTGCTGCAGGCCGATCGCGGTGTGGATCTCGACTTCCTGGTCGGGTCCACCGGCGATCGCCCGGCCCGCTCGCCCTTCTAGAGAGGACCGCCGATGAACTACCAGAGAGTCGAGGCGTCTGCCCGGTCGTCGCGACCCCCTTCACCACGGACGGCGCCGTCGACTACGAGAGCTTCCGGCGAACCGTCCGGCACCTCATCGGCGCAGGTGTTCGCAGCGTCATGTTCCCCGGCTTCGCGAGTGAGTTCTACAAGCTGACGGACGCGGAGCGCGAGCGCCTGGTCGAAGTCCTGATCGAGGAGACGCGCGATGCCCCTGAGCCGGTCACGGCGGTGATCTCGATCCCCGACCACGCGACATCCGTCGCCGTCGATCGCGCCCGCCGGGCCGTGGAGGCGGGAGCCGACCTGATCAACCTGCTGCCGCCGAGCGCGCACGGCCCGAGCTCGGCGCAGGTGCGGAAGCACCTCCACGCCGTGCTCGCGGCGATCGCGCCCACTCCGGCGATTTTCCAGTACGCGCCGGCGCAGACCGGTGTGACGCTCGACCCGGCGACAATTGCCGCCATCGCCGATACCGACCCCAACCTCGTCCAGGTGAAGGTCGAGTCGACCCCTCCCGGCCAACTGATCACGGCACTGCGCGAGGCAGCACCGCTCATGTCCTGCGTGGTCGGCTACGCGGGGCTCCAACTCCCCGACGGCCTGCGGCGCGGTGCCGTCGGGGTGCAGCCAGGCAGCTCCTTCCCCGAGCTCTACCTCCTGATCTGGGAGCGCTGGGCGGGCGGCGATACGGACGGTGCCGAGCGCGTCCACACTCGGCTGCTGCCCTACCTGTCGTACTGGATGCAGTCCGTCGAGCTCATCATCGCGGTCGAGAAGGAGATCAGCTACCGCCGCGGTGTCATCGCCACGCCCACGTGCAGGGCGCCGTTCCGTGAGCTCGACGCAGAGGAGACGCGCACGATCGACCGCTTCTTGGAGGAGTTCCGCGACTATCTCCCCGCACCGCAGTGAAGAACTCAGATGCCGGTCAGCGCAGCGGCTCGCCGTTCGTCAGGCCTGATCCGCTCCGAGGATGCCGGCGATCTCCTGGGCGGACCGAGCGACCAGTTCCTCGGTCGCGAGTCTCGCCGCCGGGGCGTCGCCGCGCGCGATCGCGTCGTAGACCACGCGGTGCTGGGCGATGAACTCGTCGGAGACGGCGTGCCGCGTCGCCAGCTCGTGGCGGGCGTAGAGCGCAGGTGCGAGCACGACCTCGAAACGGTGGAGCAGCTCGTTGCCGCAGGCGGCGAGGACAGCAAGGTGGAATGCGACATCGCTCTCCACCTGCTCGCGCTCGTCGCGCTGCGTGGCCGCCTTCTCGAGCCGGTCGAGCGCCGCCTCCATCGTCTCCAGCTGCTCGGGCGTGCGGTGCTCCGCCGCCATCGCGGCGGCGGCGGGCTCGAAGACCGCCCGAACCTCGTCAAGTTCCGTGACCAGGCGAGCGTCGAGCCGGTCGACCGTGCGCCAGCGCATGATGTCGACGTCGAGGAGCTGCCACTGCGATCGAGGGGCAACCGTGGTACCGATCTTCGGCCTCGCGTCGACCAGCCCCTTCGCCGTCAGGACCTTGAGCGACTCCCTGATCACCGTGCGGCTGACTTGGAACTCTTCCATGAACTTGTCCGGGTCGAGCAGGGTCCCGACCCCGAAGTCGCCCTGGACGATGCGCGCTCCCAGTGAGTTGACAACCTGGCCGTGAAGGCCCCGGCCGCTGAGTATGGTCACGCTGACCCCTAAAAGTCCTGTTATTCGCTCGAGCAGACTGGGCTCGTAATAGGCACACTAATGGAAGTGCCTGCGTTCGCCACCTGCGCGGCCCGCCGCCGCATAGCGGCCCGCCAGTTCGGCGAACGGGCCACAATCGTCCAATGACCGACCGCTTCATGCCCATCCACGACCCGGAGCTCCTCGCCCAGGGCGAGCGCGTGCTCGGCGCCGAGTTCACCGCGATGCACGAGCGCGTGCTGCGCGCGACCGAGCTGACCTCGCGGCTCAACGTGCTCCCGTTCGATGACGAGGCGGGCAGGATGTCGCTGCTCGAGCAACTCCTAGGCAGGCCACTGCCGCCCCGAGTCACGATCTACCCGCCGTTCTACACCGACCACGGACTGGGCATCGAGCTCGCCGAGCGGGTCTTCATCAACCAGGGATGCACGTTCCTCGACTACGCCGGAGTCCGTCTCGGCGCCGGGGTGATGGTGGGACCGAAGGTCACGTTCATCACGGTGGGGCACCCGGTGGACCCCGAGGAGCGGCGGCGGTACCTCAGCGGCGCCCCCATCGATGTGGCGGAGAACGTCTGGATCGGGGCGGGGGCGACGATCCTGCCGGGCGTCACGATCGGGCGGGACGCGGTGGTCGCTGCGGGGACGGTCGTTGCCGACGATGTGCCGGCGGCGAGCCTGGTCGCGGGGCCGAAGGGGCGCGTCATCCGGAGCTGGTAGTCCGTTCGACCACGAACAGGGCGACGAGCGCGAGGGCGACGCCGCCGAGCGCGAGGAGCGGCGGCGCGAGCGCGATGGCGGGCACGAGGGCGACCAGTGCGGTCGCGGCGATGACGCGCGTCGCAAAGCCGCCCCCGAGCAGCCGCCGGGCGAAGAGCCCCGTGCCCACGAGGTAGCACGCGACGCCTCCGCCGAGGGCAGCGCCCCCGAAGAGGCCGAGCCCCTCCCCGCTCTCGATGTGCGCCATCGCCACCTCCAGGCCCAGGGCTGCGAGCACGATCCCGCCGACCAGCGCGAGGTGCAGGTAGGTGTACGCGTCGCTCGCGGCGCGTGCGCGGACCCCGGTCGGCATCTCGGCCAGAGCATGCTCTGCCGCGTGCGCGAGGCGGGTGAAGTAGGCCCACCAGAGCCCCACGCAGATGAGCATCGACACCACGGCGCCGATCAGGATCGCCGCGCTGACCGGCTCGGTCGCGACGCCGGCTCCGATACCGAGGATCGACTCGCCTAGCGCGAGGATCATGATGAGCCCGTGCCGCTCGGTGAAGTGGGAGGTGGAGCGGACGGGCCAGTCGACGCCCACGCTGCTTCGGTAGGAGACGATCGGCTCGATGGCCACGGCGGCGATCGCGAACCACAGCTGCCACGGCGCGCCGAGGAGTGCGCCCGCGATCAGGAGTGCAGCTGACGGTGCGACCGACAGGGTCATCGCGATGACCGTGCGCCGCCGAAGCCGCGGTTCCGAGAGCCGGACGAACAGGACGGCGTGCGTGACCCGCGCCACCAGGTAGGCCGCGACGAAGACGATCGGCGCGAACAGGCCGCCCGGCAGGTCGTCGTAGGCCTCGATCACCACAAGCCCGGCGACGAACATGGCAGTCATGCCGATGATCATCGCGATGCGCAGCACGCCCTGGTCGGCGTGGGCGAGGTTGGTGAGCCAGCCGTAGGCGGTCCACGACCACCAGAGGAGGGCGAGGATGACGAGCGCCTGGACCACCCCGACGGCGTCGTGCTCCTGCGCCATGAGCCGGCTCAGCTGGGTGAAGGCGAAGACGAACGCGAGGTCGAAGAACAGCTCGAGGGTGGTGACCCGGTCGCCCTCGCGGCTGGCGACGGCCCTCATGCTCACAGCGCGTACCCGCCCGAGACCTGGATGTCCTCGCCCGTGATCCACGCCGCGTCGTCGGACACCAGGAAGGCGATCACCTTGCCGATGTCCGCGGGCTCGCCGATGCGGCCGAGCGCCGTCTTGGCCGCGAGGCCGTCGATGATCTCCGGGTACTTCTCGAACGCGTCGCCGCCGAGGCGGGTGCGCGTCGGGCCGGGTGCGATCGACGTGACACGGATGCCGCGTACCGCCAGCTCCTTCGCGAGGTACCGGGTGGCGGTCGTGAGTCCCGCCTTCATGGCGGCGTAGCCCGAATAGCCCTCCGTCGTGTCACCGGGCCGCACCGAGCTGCTCGACACGTTGACGATGGAGCCGCCGTCCGACAGGAGCGGCAGCAGCGACTGGGTGAGGAAGTACGGGCCGCGCAGCAGCACACGGTAATAGCGGTCGAACGCCTCCTCGGTCATCTCCTCGAAGGAGACGCCGCCGCCGAACCCGGCGTTGTTGACGAGCCCGCGGACGCTCGCCGCCTCCCACTCGCTGGCCAGCACGCCGGTCAACTGCTCCGTGAAGGCGGAGAATGTCTCGCTGCGGCCGATGTCCAGCGGAAGTGCGACGGCCTTTCCGCCGTTCGCGCGAATGATGGCGACGGTCTCCTCGGCACCCTCCGGGTGCGAGTGGTACGTGGCCACGACGCCGAAGCCGCGTGCCGCGATCTCGATCGCCGCGCCCTGCCCGATTCCCGCGCTCGCTCCGGTGACGACGACAACTGCCTGGTCTGTGAGTTTCGTGTTCATGCCTCCAGACAACCGCCAGCCGGGGCGGGGGCGTTATGGCAATGCTCCCGACTTCTTGCCCGATCCTGCTCGATGCGCCAGAACCGTGTGCGCCGCTCGCCGCCCGGTGGTTGACTCGGAGCATGTCGTTGCAGGAGTTCCGGGAGCTGGTCGACCGGCATGCGAAGTCGGGCATCACGTCGTCGGCCATCCCCGGAGTCGTCATCTCCCGGATGACCGGCACGGGCTCCCCGGACGAGTCGACGACCGGCACGATCCTCGCGGTCGTCGCGCAGGGCACGAAGCGGCTGTCGGTCGGCGGCACCATCCACGACTACGGCCCGGGGCAGTACCTCGTCGCCTCCGTCGACCTGCCGGTGTCGGGCCAGTTCACGGATGCGACGCCCGAGCTCCCCGCCCTCGGCTTCGGTCTCGAGCTGCGCCCCGAGGTGGTCGCCGAGCTCATGCTGAGCCCCGCGGCTGCCGGCTTTCTGCGCCCGGCCCGGGGCGAGGCATCCCCGCCCGCGATCGCGGTCGGCCACGCGTCGGAGCGACTGCTCGACGCCGTGGTCCGGATGCTGCGCCTGCTCGACCACCCGCGCGACATCCCGGTGCTCGCCCCGCTCGTCGAGCGCGAGATCCTCTGGCTCGTGATGGCGGGGGAGCAGGGCGCGACGGTGCGGCAGCTCGGTCTCGCCGACAGCAGTCTGAGCCGGGTCCGCCACGTGGTGCGGTGGATGCGCGACCACTTCGCCGATTCGCTGCGCGTCGACGAACTCGCGCAACTGGCGAGGATGAGCCCGTCGGCGTTCCACCGCGCGTTCCACTCCGTGACCGCGATGAGTCCGATCCAGTACCAGAAGAGCATCCGGCTGCAGGAGGCGCGCCTGCGCCTGCTCGCTCGACCGGGCGATGTCGCCGCGGTCGCCTACTCGGTCGGCTACGAGAGCCCCTCGCAGTTCAGCCGCGAGTACCGGCGCGAGTTCGGCATGCCGCCGAGCAGGGACACGGGCGGCTAGGTCGAGGTACGCACCACGAGTGACGGCGCGAAGGGCGGCTCGGTGGAGGCCGGGTAGTTCTCCGACAGCGCGAGCTCGGCCGCGCGGTGGCCGAGATCGTAGCGCGGCTGGTAGACGGTCGTCAGCGGGATCGGCGCGATCGCGGCCCCTTCGATGTCGTCGTACCCGACGATGGCGAGGTCCTCCGGGATGCGGAGGCCCGCCCGGATCGCCTCGGCCTCGAGCGCGAGCGCGATGACGTCGTTCGCGCAGACGACGGCAGTGGGGCGGGGCTCCAGCGCGAGAATGGCGCGGGATGCCGCGGACCGGGCGGTCGGCGAGTTGAGGTCGGCGTCCACCCGGAGGAGCTCCGCAGGGTCGAGCCCCGCGTCACTGTAGGCGGCGACGCATCCCGCGAATCGCTCCCGGATCTGCGACTCGGCGTCGGGCGCCCCCAGGAACGCCACGCGCCGGTGGCCGCGCTCGAGCACGTGGCTCATGGCGATGAAGCCGCCGCGGAGGTCGTCGACGGCGATGGTCGGGAAGAGGCCGCCGGGCAGCTGGCGGCCCAGGGTGACGACGCGCACCCCCGACTGCTGCAGGGTGCTCAGCAGGAGCTCGTTGGAGGTCGACGCGACGGCGATTACTGCGCCCACGCGCATCTCCGAGAGGGCCTTCGCGTAGTGCCGCTCGCGCTCCAGGTCGCCCTCGGTGTTGCACGTGACGACGACGTGGCCGTTGTCTATCGCGAAGTCCTCGATGCCGCGCGCCACTTCGAGGAAGAACGGGTTGCCGCTGTCGGGGACGATGAAGGCGATGACGTGGCTGCGGCCGCCCTGCATCACGCGCACGGCGGCATTGGGCACGAACTGCAGCTCGGCGATAGCGGCCTCGATGCGCCGCCGCATCACGTCGGAGATCGGCTTCTTGCCGCTCAGGTAGTTCGACACGGTGCCGAGCGAGACATCGGCGGAGCGGGCGACATCGCGGATCGTGCTGTGCGTCGGCATTGGTCCCCTTCGTCGTGAAGCAGTTCACTCTACTGCGACAGCGCCGACCGTGGAACAGTTCCGCATGTTTCCGGCAATCTGGCTCCCGCTAAACTCGGATCTATTGACAGGGCCGTGATCGTCGGTCTAGATTTCCCCCGACACGAAGTGAACCATTTCATTTCACAGCAAAGGAGCTTGACAATGACGTTTCGCAATCGATCGAGGGCAGCAGTGTCTCTCGTCGCCCTCGCGGCTACCGCCGCCCTGCTGGCCGGGTGCTCCGGCGGATCGCCCGCCCCGGCCGACGGCGGCAACCAGACCGTCACGTGGTGGACCTGGAACGCGTTCAACCCGGACAAGACCATCGCCGACTTCGAGGCGGCCAACCCGAACATCACCATCGACTACAAGCTCTACAGCTACAACGACTACGTGACGGCGATCCGCACGGGCCTGACCTCGAACGACGGCCCCGACGTGTTCCAGGTGCAGCCGGGCGAGCTCGTCACGAACTTCGGCCCGCTCGCGGTGCCGCTCGATGACTTCCTCGCCGAGAACGGCGGCGACCGGATCAACCCCGAGGGCCTCAGCCAGCTGCAGCTCGACGGCACGCAGGTCGCCCTTCCCTCGTACATGAGCGCCGCCGGCCTGATCTACTACAACGCATCCATCCTCGACGAGCTCGGCGTCGCCGTGCCGACGGACTTCGACGAGTGGAAGACCGCCTGCGCGACGATCGAGGCCGCCGGCTACGACTGCCTTGCTCACGGCGCGAAGGACGCGTGGGTCAACACCGACGTCTACCTCTCGCTGATCAACAGCATCGCGCCCGGCGACGTCTACGACGCCATCGAGGGCAAGGCCGACTGGACCGACAAGCCGTTCGTCGAGGCCATGCAGGCCTGGAGCGACCTGTTCACGAGCGGCATCATCCCGGCCGGCGCGACTGCGGCTGCGGAGTACCCGGACGCGTTCGGCGCATTCCTCGAGAAGAAGGCGGCCTTCATCGCCCTCGGCACGTGGAACACCCCCGGCACGATGACCTCGGTCGGCATCGCCGTCTCGCAGGAGACCGTCACCGCGAAGATCGACAGCACCTACCTGTCGGCGCCGTTCCCTGCTCCCGTCGCGGGCGACGCCCCGACCGGCCTGTTCGGCGGGCCGGACAACGGCTGGGCCGTGTCGGCCAAGTCCGATGCGCAGGATGCCGCACTCACCTTCCTCGACTTCCTGAGCCTCGGCGGAGGCCAGGAGATCCAGGCCGCGGGCGGCAACATCCCCGCGGTGAGCGATGTCTCCGTCGCGACGGACGACGTCGTCGACCCGCGGCAGGTCGCGGACATCGAGCGCCAGCAGACCGACCTCGGCAAGCTCATCGGCGCCCGTCAGATCCCGTACGGCGATCTGGCCACCGCGCTCGGCGAGGCGCTCTCGGCCGTCGCTGCCGGAACCCTCTCGCCGGCCGATGCCATGGCGCAGGTGCAGGCGGTCTCCGCCTCGCTCAGCCGCTAGGCGACAATCTGGAGGGGCGGCCTTGGCGGTCGCCCCTCCTGCCCCTCCACCGAAAGCACTCCATGTCAACGATGTCGATACCGGGCGGGACGCGCCGCCGGGCCGCCCTGAGCTCGTACCTCTACCTCGTGCCGGCCCTCATCCTCGTGGTGGGTGTCGTGCACGTCGGGATCGTGGCGAACATCACCTACTCCACGCTCGACTGGAACGGCATCTCCCCGAACGGCAAGCCCGTCGGCGCCGACAACTACCTGAAGCTGCTGAACGACCCGACCTTCTGGGTCTCGCTGCGCAACACCCTCGTTTTCGCGGCCGCCACCATCGCCCTGCAGATGGTCTTCGGCTTCGCGCTCGCGGTGCTCGTCCGCACCCGCGCGGTACTCCGCGGGCTGCTGCGCACGCTCGCGTTCGTGCCGGTCGTGCTCGCTCCGGCAGTCGTGGCCACCTCGTTCCGGTTCCTGCTCACACCGGACGGCAGCATCAACGGCCTGCTCTCGGCCGTGACCGGGCAGACCATCGACCAGCCCTGGCTGGCGGATCCCTCGACCGCCCTTCTCATGATCGTTCTCATCAACGTCTGGCAGTACACGGGCTACAGCTTCCTGATCTACGACGCGGCGATGGGCCAGATCGACACCTCGGTCATCGAGGCGACCCGCATCGACGGCGCCTCCACCTGGCAGCTGCTGCGGCTCGTGGTCGCACCGCTGCTCTCCGGCTCGCACCTCGTGCTGATCGTGCTCGGCGTCATCAGCGCGCTCAAGACCTTCGACCTCGTCTACCTCACTACGGCGGGCGGGCCCGGCACCACGACCCAGGTGCTCACGGGCTACATCTACAAGCAGGTGATCGACCAGTTCCACGCCGGGTACGGCGCGGCGCTCTCGGTGGCCCTCGTCGCGATCGCGCTGGTCTTCAGCGTGCTGCAAGTGCGGCTCTCGAGCAGGGAGGCGAAGTAGTGTTCCAGCACCAGAAGCTCTTCGGCCGGGCGATCAGCCAGGTGTTCGTGATCATCGCGCTCGCGCTGCTGGTCGCGCCGCTCGCGATGATCGTGCAGACCTCGTTCCAGGGGCAGGGGCCCGAGAACTACGTGATCGTCATCTCCACGACGCCGTTCCTGAGGTTCTTCCTCAACAGCCTCGTGATCTCCGCGGTGACCGTGCTGCTCGTCATCATCTGCTCGATCTCGTCGGCATACGCGATCGCCACCCTGCGCCCGCGCGGCTCGCGCCTGTTCATGGTGCTCATCCTCGCTGGCATGGCGCTGCCGGGCATCGCGCTGATCGTGCCGCTGTTCTACGTGATCCAGGCGCTCGGCCTGCTCAACACCTACTGGGCGGTGATCGTGCCGCTCACGGCGATCTCGATCCCGTTCGGCGCGCTCGTGGCGACCAACTACATCCGCGCGCTTCCGGTCGAGCTCTACGAGGCGGCGCGCATCGACGGCGCGAGCAACTGGACGTACTTCGTGCGCATCCTCATCCCCGTCGCCCGCCCGATCATCGCGGTCATCACGATCTTCACGTTCCTCGCGGCGTGGAACGAGTACACCCTGCCGCTCATCTTCATCCAGAACACCGACCTGCAGGTGCTCACGCAGGTGCCCACCTACTTCCAGAGCCAGCGGCTCGTCGACACCCCGAAGATCTTCGCGGCCGGCGTGCTCATCAGCCTTCCGATCGTGCTCGCCTACGTGCTCATGCAACGACTGTTCCGCGAGGGCATGTCGGCCGGCGCGGTCAAGTAAACGTCCCACCAGGAGAGAAATGCCCCGCCCCACGATCCTTGCCTACTACTTTCCTGATTGGCACAGCGACCCCCGCAACACCGCCTGGTTCGGCGACGGCTGGGACGAGTGGAAGCTGCTGGATGCCGCGCGCCCCCGTTTCGACGGGCACCGGCAGCCGCGCGTGCCGCTCGCCGGCCACGTCGACGAGTCAGACCCCGCGGTCGCGGCCGCCGAGATCGAGCTCGCCGCGAGCCACGGGGTGGACGGCTTCCTCGTCGACTACTACTGGTACGACGACGGGCCCTACCTCTCGGGCGCGCTCGACAAGGGGCTGCTCAAGGCGCCCAACCGCGAGGAGGTCTCCTTCGCGCTCATGTGGGCGAACCACGAGCTGGTCGACATCTTCCCGTACACCGACCCGAACGCGGCCGACGCGCGGCGCCTGAAGGACGGCGCGATCGGCAGGCCCGAGTTCGAGCAGATGGTGGATCACATCATCGAGGCCTACTTCCGCGAGCCCAACTACCTGACGGTCGACGGCAAGCCGTGGTTCTCGCTGTACGAGATCGGCAACTTCATCCTCGGGATGGGCGGGGTCGATGAGGCGCGCGACGCCCTCGCATGGTTCCGCCAGCGGGTGGTCGACGCGGGCTTCCCCGGCCTGCACCTGGACGCCGTGGTCTGGGGCTTCGGCGTCCTGCCGACCGCGATCACGGTCGACGACCCCGCCACCCTGCTCACGACGCTCGGATTCGACAACGCGACCTCGTACGTGTGGATCCACCACGCCGACCTCGCCGCCTTCGACTTCCCGCAGGGTGACCCGGCGCGCCTGCGCGAGGAGGCCTTCGAGGACTACGAGCGCCTCGCCGCGACCCTGCCGGTTCCCTTCCACCCGAACGTAACCGTGGGGTGGGACTCGACGCCGCGGATCTCGCGGGACGTGCCCTTCGTCCCGGGCCGCTACCCGTTCCTGCCGGTGTTCGACCAGGCCCCGGCGGACTTCGAGGCCGCGCTGCACCGCGCCGGGCGGTTCCTGCGCGAGCACCCCACCGAGCATCCCGTCATCACCATCAACGCCTGGAACGAGTGGACGGAGGGCTCCGCCCTGCTGCCGGACACCACGAACGGGCTCGCGTTCCTCGAGGCGCTCAAGAGCGTGTTCGGGCTGCGCCCCGTACTGCGGAAGGCGGGACTGTGAGCTACGCGGTCGAGCAGTGGCGGCGGGTCGAGATCGTCCTGCGCAGTGCACTTGAGCACGAGCATCCGGATACCGACGTGCGCGTCAGCGCCGTCTTCACCGGGCCGAGCGGGGCGACCGTCTCACTGCCTGCGTTCTGGGACGGCGGGGACGTCTGGAAGGTGCGGTTCGCTCCCACCGAGGTCGGGCGGTGGACCTACTCGGTCACGTCGAACGCCGACCTCGGCGAGACCGGCGAGGTCGTGGCGGTGCCGTACGAGGGCGACCTCGACATCTACAAGCACGGGTTCGTGCGGGTCACTAGCGATCGCCGTGCCTTCGAGTACGCCGACGGCACTCCCTTCTTCTGGCTCGGCAACACACACTGGCAGGCGCCCAACTACGAGCGGCTCGACGCGAACAACCACCCGCGCATCGCGGGCAGCAGCCAGTTCAGGATCACGGCCGACCACGACCGGGCGCTCGGCTTCACGGTGTACCAGACCTACCCGGATGCCGCGCTCAACGACGGCGGCGGCAACGTGTCGCGCGTCAACTGGTGGACCGAGGACTACACCCACCTCAACCCGCAGGCCTTCACGGAGCAGTTCGACGTGATGATGGACTACCTCGCCGACCACGGCACGGTGATCGCCCTCGGCCTCGGCGTGCACACCGAGACCGGCCGGATCGGCGCCACGGCGCTCAGCCACTTCGCGCAGTACGTGACCGCGCGGTACGCCGCGCACCCGATCGTGTGGATCACCGGGCAGGAAGTCGACATCGAGAACGAGTACGCCTCGATGGACACCTGGCGCGCGGCGGCGCGGACGATCGCGGAGAACGATGGCTACCACCACCCGCTCGGCGCCCACATGTACTCGGTGGGGGAGCCGAAGACGTTCGGCGAGGAGCCGTGGCACACCTGGTTCCCGACGCAGGGCGGGCACGAGGAGATCCGCACGCAGGAGCACTACCGGTCGTACTGGGACTTCGAGCCGCGCAAGCCGTTCCTCGAGACCGAGGCCAATTACGAGGGCATCTGGAGTGTGCCGCCGGATGCGCCGCGGCAGTCCGCGTGGAAGGCGCTGCTGTGCGGCAGCTACGGGTACACCTACGGCGTCGCGGGGGTGTGGGCGATCAAGTGGGACTACGACGTACCGGGCTGGGACGACTTCCAGAACGGCACGCCCTGGTTCGACGGGCTCGACCGCCCGGGCGGCGCGCAGATGGGCATCCTCAGGCGGTTCTTCGAGGGGCTCGGCGACTGGCAGCGGCTCGTGCCGAGGTTCGGCGACCCCGCGTACGGCTCGTTCGCCAGCCCGGAGGAGTCGGTGCTGGCGACGTATGGCAACGTGACATACGTCGTGTACTTCTACGGCACCGCTCCGGCGACCGGCGCGCTCGCGGGCATGGACCCCGCGAAGACGTACACGGCGACGTGGTTCAACCCGCGCGCGGAGGAGTACGTGCGGATCGGCGAGGTTGTCTCGGCGGACGGAAGTTGGGGCATCCCCGCGAAGCCTGATGCGGGAGACTGGGTGCTGCTCGTTTCGTAACCGGGGAGGGAACCGATGTCATTCCAGGCGTATCTCGACAACATCGAGGAGAAGACCGGCGTCACCCCGCGAGAGTTTCTCGCACTGGCCGCCGAGAAGGGGTTCGACTCGAGTACGAAGGCGACCCCGATCGTCGAGTGGCTCGCGGCCGACTACGGCCTGGGCCGCGGCCACGCGATGGCGCTGGTGCACGTGATCACGAAGGGCCCGAATATCAGCGTGAAGCACGTCGGCACCGACGGCGTGCACCGCGACGAGTCGGAGACGCTCTGGCTCGACGGCAAGGCCGCCAAGCCAGAGCGCTGATCCGTCAGTCGGTGATGACGACCACTCCGGAGGGCGCGTCGAGCAGCTCGACGGTGCGCTCTGCGGCGCGGTCGATCTGCACCTTCGGGTCGGCGGGGGCCTCGGCGTTGTAGGTACCGGGTCCGTAGAACTGGCCGTAGCTGAGCACGACGCCGCCCTCGGCGAGCACGGTCTTCTCGAGGGATGCGACGGCGCGGGCATCCGGACCGTCGGGCAGTTGCCACGCGACCGTCTGCGCGAGGATCTTCGGGGAGCCGCTCGCGCGGGCCGCGTCGATGAGGTTCTGGTTGCCCTCGGTGCGGATGCGGGCGTTGAGCTCGGAGTGGGCGCCGATCTCGTTGACGTCGTCTGGGAGGTCGGTGAGCTCGTTGAGGATCACGTCGGGCTTGAAGTCGACGACGGCCGCGATGAGGGCGTCGCGGTCGAAGACGTCGACGACGATCGGCTCGGCGCCGAGCTCGGCCAGGTGCTCGGCCTTGCTGGCCGACCGGGTCATTCCGCCGACGACGTGGCCGGCCTGGACGAGCAGCGGGACGAGGCGCTGGCCGATGACGCCGGACGCACCGGCGAGGAAGATTCGGGACATGGGAGGGATCTACTTTCTGTTGAGGGGTGGAACTAGCGGCGCTTGAGGCGCGCCTGGGCGATGAGGCTCACGACCGTGAACGCGAGGGCGAGGGCGGTGTAGCCGACAACCGCCGGGATCTTCCCGATGACGCCGACCAGCTGCCCCTCGACGACGATCGGGAGGCCGAACGCGACGTAGGAGACGACATAGATCGCGGCCACGACTCCGGCGCGCTTCTGCGGTTCGGCGAGCGGGAGCACGAGCCGCAGGGTCGCGGTGAACGCGGCGCCGAAGCCCACGCCCGCAACCGCCTGGCCGGCGATCATGAGCGGCAGGCTGCCGAGCAGCACGCCGGCGATGATGCCCACGGCGCCGGCGATCGAGGCCCAGATGCCGATCGTCATGGCGCGGCGCGGGTCGACCTTGGCGAACGAGAGTCCGACGACGGTCGAGACCGCGGGCGCGATGAAGCCGGTGAGCCCGTTGAGGAAGCCGCTGTCGAGCGCGAAGACGCTGCGGATGAGGCTGGGTGCGAGTCCGCCGGAGAGGCCGGCGAGCATCCACACGGCGGCCGCCACCGGGGCCGCGGCGGCGAACTCCGCCCGCGCGGCCGGCGGCACCGTCACGCGCGGGAGCAGCGACTGCGCGGTACCGGGGTTGCGCGGCATCGTCTCGGGGGAGAGCAGCACGGTCACCCCGCCCACGACGGTGAGGGCGATCAGGATGCCGAACACGATCGTGTTGGCGGAGGGGCTCAGTTGCGCGGCGAGCCCGGCCAGCAGTGAGCCCGCGGCAAGCCCGCCGGTGAGGCACACGCTGCCGAGGATCGACCCGAGGCGCTTGAGGTGCGCGGGCGCGAGCTCGACGAGCGCGGCCGTGAACGCCGCTGTGGCAGCGCCGCTCGCGACGCCCTGGACGATGCGGCCGGCGATGACCCAGCCGACGTCCGGTGCGACGAGGAACACCGCGTTCGACGCGAGCTGCACCACGAGCGTGCCGATCAGCACCGGGCGGCGGCCGAGGTGGTCGGACAGCGAGCCGAGGGTGAGGGCGGCCACGAGGAATCCCGCGGCGTAGACGGCGAAAGCGAGGGTGAGCATCGACGGCGCGAACTGCCACTGCTGCCGGTAGAGCACCAGGAGGGGCGTGAGTGAGCCCGCGGCGAGGTAGAGGCTCGTGAAGGCGACAGCGCTGCCGGCTAGGGCGACGCCGGCGGGGAGGGTGCGGTGTGCGGTCATGGCTCGACTGTACGTTTCAAGCGGCAGGGGAGTATGGTCCAGTTCTATGTCAGAAACGCAGACCAATTCTGCCTCGCTCGACCTCTTGCTCGAGGTCACGGGGCGCCGGCGGGCGGGGCTGACTGATGCGCTGCGCGAGGCGGTACGGTCCGGCAGGCTGGCTCCCGGGACCCGGCTGCCGGCATCGAGGGCGCTCGCCGCGGACCTCGGCATCGCGCGCAGCACCGTGACCGAGTGCTACGCGGAGCTCGTCGCCGAGGGATGGCTGGTGGCGCGCCAGGGCTCCGGCACGGTCGTCGCGCCGCGGGCGGAGGCGCGGCCGCCGCAACGGCCGGCCGGCCCTCCTCCCATGCGCGGGCTGACGCCCGGGTCGATGGAGTTCGCCGAGTTCCCGCGGGCGCAGTGGCTCGCGTCCGCGCGGAGGGCGCTTGCCGCCGCGCCCTTCAGTGCCTTCGGCTACGGCGACCCGGCGGGCAACCCGGAGCTGAGGGTGGCGCTGGCCGACTACCTCTCGCGCGTGCGCGGGGTGCGCGCGGAGCCGGAGCGGATCGTCGTCTGCTCCGGATTCCACAACGGCCTCGGTCTCGTCGCGCGGGCCCTCCAGGCGCGCGGGGTGCGGGCGATCGGCGTCGAGTCCTACGGGCTGGGGCTCTACCGCGCCCTCCTCGAGGACCTCGGGCTGGGCATCCCGCCGCTCACTGTCGACGAGGGCGGGGCGCGCACGGGGGACCTCCGCGACCTCGGCGTCGGGGCGGTGCTGCTCACACCCGCGCACCAGTTCCCAAGCGGGGTCGCCCTCTCGCCGGAGCGGCGGCTCGCCGCCCTCGAGTGGGCGCGCACGAGCGGCGGGTTCATCCTCGAAGACGACTACGACGGGGAGTTCCGGTACGACCGCAGACCGGTCGGCGCGCTGCAGGGGCTCGACCCCGAGCGCGTCGTGTACTTCGGTACGGCGAGCAAATCGCTGGCGCCCGCACTGCGGGTGGGGTGGATGGTGCTGCCGCACGACCTCGTCGATGACGTGCTGGCAGCCAAGGGCCGGGTCGAGCTCGTGAGCGTGCTCGACCAGCTCACGCTCGCCGACTTCATCGCATCCGGAGGGTTCGACCGGCACCTGCGCGCGCGCCGACAGCGGTACCGCCGGCGCCGCGACGAGCTGATCGCTGCCCTCGCGGTGGCGGCTCCCGCAGTCCGTGTGACGGGGATGGCGGCGGGGCTGCAGGCTGTACTCGAGCTGCCCGACGGAACCGAGCGCGCGACGGTCGAGGAGGCCGCGCGCCAGGGGCTCATGGTGAGCGGGCTCGCCGAGTACCGGTACGGTGCACCGGAGGCACGCGACGCCCTCGTGGTGAACTACTCGACCGTTTCCGACAGCGCTTGGGAGGGCGCGCTGCGGGTGCTGGCCGCGGTTCTGGCCTAGATCCTCGACATGTGGACGATGTACACATAGGTTAGACGCATGCGGACCTTTGGCCAGATCCTCGTCAACACTGCGGTCGCCAACGTGACGACGAGCTTCCTCTGGTTCGCGCTGACCTTCTGGGTCTACCTCGAGACGCGGTCGGTGCTCGCGACGGGAATCGTCGGCGGGGCCTACATGCTGCTCGTCGCCCTCTTCTCCATGATCTTCGGAACGATCGTCGACAGGCACCGCAAGCACCTCGTCATGGTCTTCGCCGGGGCGGTCACCCTTGTCGCGTTCGGATTCGCCGGCGGGCTGTGCCTCGTGTTCCCGGAGTCGGCGCTGCTCGATCTTGGGGGACCGATGTTCTGGGTCTTCTCCGCGGTCATCCTGTTCGGCGCGGTCGTCGAGAACATGCGCAACATCGCCCTCTCGACCACCGTCACCCTGCTCGTCCCCGAAGAGCGGCACGCGAACGCGAACGGCCTGGTCGGCACCGTGCAGGGGCTCGCGTTCCTCGTGACCAGCGTGTTCAGCGGGCTCTCCATCGGCCTGCTCGGGATGGGGTGGACCCTCCTGATCGCGATCCTCCTCTCCGCAGCGGCGCTCGCGCACCTCCTGTTCCTCCGCATCCCGGAGGAGCAGCCGGAACGGTCGGCGGAGAAGGCCCCGCTCGTCGACCTGCGCGGCAGTATCACCGCCGTGCGCGCCGCGACCGGGCTGTTCGCGCTGATCATCTTCTCGACGTTCAACAACCTCATCGGCGGCGTCTACATGGCGCTCATGGACCCGTACGGGCTCGAGCTCTTCCCTGTCGAGCTGTGGGGCGTCGTGCTCGGCGTGACGTCGAGCGGGTTCATCATCGGCGGTCTGCTCATCGCCAAGTTCGGCCTCGGTCGCAACCCGATCCGCACCATGCTCCTGCTCGTGATCGCCATGGGAGTGCTCGGCGCGCTGTTCACGATCCGCGAGGTCTGGTGGGTCTACGCGCTTGGCATCCTGCTGTACATGACGCTCATCCCGGCGGTCGAGGCATCCGAGCAGACCGTCATCCAGAAGGTGGTGCCGTTCAAGACGCAGGGCCGCGTGTTCGGATTCGCCAACGCGTTCGAGGCGGCGGCCGCGCCGATCACCTCGTTCCTCATCGCACCGATCGCGCAGTTCCTGATCATCCCGTACATGAACTCGACGCCGGGCCAGGAGGCGTTCGGCTGGCTCCTCGGCGAGGGCAAGGCCCGCGGCATCGCCCTGGTGTTCCTCATCGCGGGGCTGGTGATGGTGCTCGCCGCGGTCGGCGCGTTCTTCACGAAGTCGTACCGCACGATCTCGGCGCAGTACCTGAGCCAGAAGGAGTCGGTGCAGGCCGACGATGAGGCGGCACGTATAGCCTGAGCCGAATGGACCACTCCCTGCTCAAGCAGTTCGTCGCCGCCGCACGGTACCTGCACTTCGCGCACGCTGCGCGCGCGCTGGGCATCCCGCGGTCGACCCTTATTGCGGGCATCCGGTCGATCGAGGCGCAACTGGGGTACCCGCTGTTCGACACCGCGGCCAGTTCGACTCAACTGACCGCCGAGGGCGAGGCGTTCCTGGTAGACGCAGAGCGGCAGCTGGCGACCTCCGCGAAGGCCGCGGCCGCGTCGGTCGCCAAGCCGGGCGGGAAGGCGAAGGCCTCCAAGGGCAAGGGACGCGCGCCCGCGGTCAAGGGCGAGAAGAAGCCGGGAAGGCCGCGCCAGGGGCGCTAGGCCCGCTGGCCTCTCGATACAACTGGCGGACGCGGCTCCCTTCGAGGGAGTAGCTGTCGTCCTGCGGCAGGATGCGACGGAGGTACTGCTGGTTGGCGGCACTCACGCTGAGGCCGTCGCCGCCGTAGTGCTCGCAGACCAGAAGCCCCTGAAAACCCGCGCCCACGGCGAACTCGACGGCCTCGCGGTAGTTGATGAGCCCGACTTCGAGGTAGGCGGGCACCGCCGTGACTGTTGAGGTCGCCTGGTGCTCGTCTCGGGAGTAGTTCTTCACATGCCAGTAGTTGGCGTAGGGCAGGGTTGCGGCGGCGATCTCCCACCAGTCCTCGATGGTGCGGTGCAGGCGGACCAGGTTGCCGATATCGGGGTTCAGCCCCACGTTGTCCAGGCCGATCTCCTCGACTAGGCGAACCGCAGACGAGGAAGTGCCGAGGTAGGTGTCCTCGTACAGCTCGAGCGACAGCAGGATGCCGAGCTCGTCGGCGTGACGGCCGAGCTCGCGGAAGCGGTCGGTCGCCAGCCGGCGGACCTCCTCGTCGTCGGGGTCGACGTGGCCCTGCCCCGTCCAGAACCAGAGGCGCTCCTTCTGTTCCGGGCTGAGGGGCTGATGCAGGCTCGCGCAGACCGTGCCGATGCCCAGTTCGGCCGAGGCATCGAGCATCCGGTGGGCGTAGGCCAGGTTCTCGTCGCCGCGATCGGCGTCGATAACGCTGCGGCGCACGATATTGACCGACGGGATGCCCACTCCCGAGTCGCTCGCCACGGCGGCCATCTCGGCGAGTCGGGAGGGCGAGAGGTCGGCGATGCTGACCCAGCTGTCCGCGAGCTCCAAGCTGTCGAAGCCCGCGCGGGACACGGTGTCGAAGACGCGCCGCCACTGCTCGGCGGGCGCATCCTGGGCACGAACGCCGGTGCGCGAAACCGCCGGAAACTGCAGGAGGGCAGCCGCGATCGGCCAATTCGACGCGGTGAGGGGCATGGGTGGAGTCCTCCTATTGGGCAGGCGGGCCGTCCGCTACCATAGTGTCGTCGGCAGATAGCCAACTGTCAAGAGTTTATTGTCAACAATCAAGAAGGACGCCCATGGGTCTCTCCGAGGTCCATCGCCCGATGGCGATGCAGCCAGCCCTGTCGAAGAATGTCGTCGACATCCTTCGCGAGATGATCACCAACGGCACGCTCGCCTCGGGGGAGCATCTCAAAGAGGCGGAGATCGCCGTCACGCTGGGCGTGAGCAGGGGACCCGTGCGAGAGGCGCTGGCCCAGCTCG
>Ga0247742_10000581_pt1 | contig 28843 bp, 21 predicted proteins | sample UWRJL208509C2_FD_180944 | JGI IMG/M metagenome (GOLD analysis project Ga0247742, IMG submission 180944) | Plant litter microbial communities from Arlington Agricultural Research Station in Wisconsin, United States - UWRJ-L208-509C-2 | ecosystem: Environmental > Terrestrial > Plant litter >...
TTGCCGAAGGGCGCGTCTTTGCCGGCAACTACCGAGGTGAGTTTTGCCACCATCAACGACTACGGTGCAGTCGTTCCCGGAACGGCGAAGGTGGCCGCTGCACCCGCGGCCAATGACTGAAGCGGGCATGTTCTGCTCTGCGGTTCTGCACGGGTTGCGTGCGCACGTGTTCGGCGTCGGAATCACGTTGATTCTTGGCGCGGCGTGCACCCGGGCCCAGGACGCTCCACGGAAGGACGGTAAGACCGTCCAGTTCAATCCCGCATTTCTTCCAGGTGACTCCGCCATGAAGATCGATCTTTCTCGCTATTCCCGACGGAACCCGGTCATGCCCGGTACCTATGACGCCGACATCTGGTTGAACGGCGAATGGCAGGTGCGTCGTAGCGTCCGTTTCGCTGTCATTGACGCGCAATCCGACGCCGTGCCCTGCGTGTCGGGCACGACGCTGATGTCGTTCGGTGTCGCACTGGCCGCGGGCGCGGCTGTGGACGATGACCCGTGCCTTCCGCTGGCCGAACATGTGCCGGGCGCCACCGCGCGCTTCGACGTGGGTGAGCAAAGGCTGGATATCGAGGTGCCGCAGGCTGCACTGACACGACGCCGGTTCGGTCTGGTTCCACCGGGCACAAGTGATGCTGGCATTCCAAGCGGACTGCTGGCATGGCGCCTGAATCTCCATCGCAGCACGACGGGAAGGCGCTCGCGGACGGTGCGATTTCTCGCCCATGAAGCTGGCATCAATGCCGGACCCTGGCGCGTACGCGGTGCGGGTTCGTGGAGCGCCTCTCGTTACGCACGCCATCATCTTTATGTCGAGCGACAGATCGATGTCTGGCGGGCACAGTGGCGTCTGGGCGAGATCATGGTGGCCGATGGTGCGTTCGCACCTGTTCGCATGCGCGGCATGACGATCGCGAGCGATGCGCGGATGGAGGATGACGCGAACATGGGCTACAAGCCGACAGTGCGCGGTATCGCACGTACGCACGCACGGGTGCGTGTGAGCCAGGCTGCCGTTCTGGTGAGAGAGCTCGCGGTCCCACCCGGGCCCTTTGTGATTAATGATCTTCAAGGCCTAGGGCGTGGCGGCGACCTGCACGTCACGGTCGACGAGGAAGACGGCAGCCGGACATCGTTTCGCGTACCGTTCTTCGCGATGCCGGAGTTGCTTGGCGAAAATCAGCGCACGGTAGCGATGAGCGCGGGCCATACAGTGGCGACGCGAGGTGAGGGCGCTGAGTTGCTTCAGGTCGCCTGGCGGCGAGGCTTCGCGCGAGATACCACGCTGTACACAGGCTTGCGTCGCTGGGGAAGCGACAGCTCTGCATTGGTCGGAGGAGCGATCGATACCTTGGCCGGTGCGTTCGCCGTGGATTTCACGGGGACCCGCATCGCAACACGTTCGCGGTCTGGTCAGTCGGGTCGGGGGCGGTCCTGGCGCGTGCGTCATGGTCGGCGTTGGCACGAAGGGACCAGCATGTGGGTAAGCCTGGTGCGAGAGCGCGGAAGCGCGGCGCCGGGTATTGAAAGGCGTCGGCATTCAAGCAAAACCCCTGGCGCAGGTGACGAGCGAATGGATGTCGTGTTTCATCGCGAACTGCCCGCTGACAACGGCGTCCTGACGGCGAGCGCCAGTCAACGCCGGAGCCGACGCCATGTCCGTTCGCGTCGTTCCACATCGGAAAGGTCGTACGCGCTCGCGTGGACACGCGGATGGCGAAGGGTCACGCTCGATGTGTCGATGCGCCACGACATCGACGATGCGAGTGTGCGGGTCGGCGTTTCGATACCGCTGGGTTCGGCGTCGTCGCCGCCGTCGCTTACTGCGGCCGGCCATGAGAGTCGTCAGAGCGGCAGCCGCTTGCAAGTCGGTATGGCTAGCGCCATCGGTTCTGAACGCGAACTTGGCTACGGGGCATTCGTGGAGCAGGGCGCAGGTCGCGCTCGCCGACTGGGGGTGTCGGCGTCGCGTCTTTCCAGCGCGGGTGAGTCAAGCCTCGCCATCGATCGCTCCGGTGCCGCGCACGGAGAGTCGTTCTCGACGGCCGGTGCCCTGGTGATTCACCGGCATGGCATCACGCGTGCGCAAAGGCTTGGGGACGCCATGGCCCTCGTGCATGCGCCGGGAGCGGCAGGCGCGAGACTGCCATCCGCGACGGGGGTGCGGCTCGATCAACGGGGTTACGGCCTGGTGCCGTACCTTGCGGCGTTTCGATGGAATCCGGTCGAGATCGATCCGACCGGATTGTCGCTGGACGTCAGCCTTTCTTCGACGCGCCGTCGGGTCGCGCCCACCGCCGGCGCGCTGGTTCTGGTGCCCTTCGAGACTGAAGTCGGTCGCACGTCGCTGCTTGTTGCACACCTGGCTGACGGTTCTCCCCCTGCCTTTGGGGCAGATGTCCTGGACGGGCAGGGTCGCTCGGTCGGCGTCGTCGGCCAGGCGGGCAACATTTTCGTCCGCAACGTCTTACCAGGGGCACCGCTGACGATCCGCTGGGGCGATCGGCCGGCAGACCGCTGCGTGGTTCGCCCGGGAAGAGATGGGGAGGCCTCACAAGGCCTGGCGCGGCTGACGGGAGTGTGCGAATGAACGGGTGGACGCTCGGACCCGCTGCCGCGGTCGTGCTCGGCCTTTTTCCAGGCCTGCTGCCCGCCAAAGCCGCTGCCGACCCCCTCCGCCCTCCGTCCGGTCGGTCGGCCGATACGCTGCAGTTCCACGTTACCGGTGCGATTACTCCGTCCTGTGCGCTCGTAGCGAACCGGATCCGCATCGACCTGGGAAGTGTCTCAATGTCCGAACTTCCCTCGGTGGGCGAGGGAAGCCGCCCGCGAGCGGCGGCGTTCATTGGCGCGGACTGCGTCGGTGCCACGCATGCTTCCGTCGTCATGCGTGCGGCCTCCGCGGCGGAAGATCCTCGCTACATAGCCACCGCAGGGGATGCGCGCGGCGTCGCCGTCGAGTTGCGTACGGGTTCCGGCCAGCTCGTCCTGCCAGACGGGACGACGCCGGTACGCTTCGACCTTGCGGGCAGTTCGCCGGAGCTTCGCTTCGAGGCCCGCTATGTCCGGGTTGGCCCACTGGAGCCGGGGGATGCCCCGGCGACGGCACTGGTACAGATCACATGGGAATGAGACTGGCGCCCGGGCTCGTGACGGTACGTGCCCACACCGAAAGGTTTGCGGTGAGGGCGGCCATCGCCCAAACTACCTGGTCCGACCCCGTCGGCCCGCACATCGCGCAGGCTGGCTATGATGGGCGGGAAGACACATATAAGAGGGAAATCCATGGCACGCGGTATCAACAAGGTCATTATTGTCGGCAACCTCGGCGCGGATCCCGAGACCCGGTACACCGGCAGCGGCACGGCCATCACCAGCCTTCGCATTGCCACGTCGGAAGCCTGGACCGACAAAGCCTCCGGCGAAAAGCAGGAGCGCACTGAGTGGCACCGCGTGAAGCTGTTCGGCAAGCTGGCTGAGATTGCCGGCGAATACCTGAAGAAGGGCCGGCAGGTTTACATCGAAGGCTCCCTCCGCACCGACAAGTACACCGACAAGGATGGCGTCGAGCGTTACTCGACCGACATCATCGGTAACGAGATGCAGATGCTCGGCGGCAATGCCGGCGGAGAAGGCGGCGGCTTTGCTGGTGGTCAGGGTGGTGGCGCGCGTCCGCAGCAGGCACGCGCGGCCGGTGGCGGCGGTGGCAACTACGGCGGCGGTCCTAGTGCTGGCGGCGGTGGCGGCCAGCAGCGTGGCGGCGGTAACTACGGCGGCGGTTCGCGCGGTGGCGACGACTACGGTCAGCCTCGCGGTGGCAATGCCCCCCCGCAGCGCTCGGCCCCGCCAGCAAACGAAGGCTTCGACGACGACGATATTCCGTTCTGACGTCGATCTGCGCCACACACGCACCTCAAAAAAGGCAGAGCAAACGCTCTGCCTTTTTTGTGTTGGTCGACCGACGTCAGTCAGCCGAACGTGAAAGCGAACACGTCCGCCCCGGGTTCAAGGAACTCGATCTCGAACGTCCGGTCTCCGATCGGTGCCTTCTGTCGGATGAGTTGATACAAGCGTTGGCCGTCAATGCTCCCGTTGCCCTGCGCATCGGTATCGGCGCCGTGACTGCTGCCCGGCGGTTTCCCATCGATCAGTACCCGGAAACGCACGGGGGTGCCCCGTGCGGCAGGGCCCGCGACCAGATGCAGGTCGCGGGCATGGAACCGGAACAGAAGTCGCCCGTTGGCTTTGCGCACCGTGGTGGCCTCTGGCCCCATGGACCATTCGCCGGAGAGCGCCCAGTCGTTAAGATCGAGCGGCGTCGGTGCCGTATAGGCATGGCGGGCGTCCTGCATGGGACCACCGGGCGAGGCGAAGCGTTCCGTGCGTGCGTAACCCAGGTACGTCTCGGGTGATTTCACGTTGTCCCAGTCGGGGGCCGCCTCGACGCCTGTTCCCTGCACGCTGACCAGGTTCCGGTCCACGCCCGGGGTACCTGCTTCGGCCAGGAGCTGTTGTATCGCGCGTTCGGTCTGGTCGTAGTCGCCCTCGCCGAAGCGGTGATATCGGATACGCCCCTCGGCATCGATGAGGTAGATCGCTGGCCAGTACTCGTTGTGAAACGCGTTCCACACGCGGTGCCCGTTGTCGATCGCCACGGGAAACTGGATCGCCTGACGGGTCACGGCGTCACGAATGCTGTCGGGCCGCTGCTCGAAAGCGAACTCCGGTGACTGCACCCCGATCACCACGAGTCCCTGCGTCTGATACTTCGCCGCCCAGGCACGCAGATAAGGCAGCGGCCGGAGTGAGTTGATGCACGAGAATGTCCAGAAATCGACCAGGACCACCTTGCCGCGCAGACCGGCAGGCGTCAGGGCCGGCCCGTTGAGCCACGATGTCGCGCCGTTCAGTGCAGGAAACTGGCCTTCCACGGGGAGCACCTCCGCAGAAGAATATTCGGCCGCGCCAGACGCGCCAGCGAGGGGCAGGGCGAGGGCGCCCGTCATCACGAGGGACAGCAGCTTGAGTGCGCGCACGGTGGTATCGACCCTCCTGGCTCTATGCCGGCCCAAGATGCACGACCCGGAGCCGGATGGATTGCACGAAGTGTCGATGGCACCGGGTATCAGGTTTTACATGCCGCGGATATCCGCGACATACCCATCTAATGACCGATGACGACCAGCGCGCAGGTGGGTATGGTGTCCCCGCGCCCCACACTTCCCCTGACGGCTCCCCTGATTATGCGAAACACGTTCCTGCTTGGCGTAAGCCTGGCGCTGGGCACGGTTGCCTGCGCACCCTCAGCACCCCCCGGGGCGCCGCCCCTGACCGACTACACCGTCAACTCTGGCGCGCCGCGCGCGCCGGAGCAGCTTGCCGTGACCTTCGAGCATGCCGATCTGAGCTTCCGCGTCGATCCCGTACGGCGCTGGATCGAGGGCGACGCGAGGCTCACCTTTGCCCTGACCGCGCCACTGCGCCGCGTGGTGCTCGATCTGGACCGCAATCTGCCCATCGACGCGGTCGAGGTCGACGGCGAGCCGTTGCCCCGCAGTGCCTTTCGCAACCCGCAGGGCCGTCTGGAGATCGATCTTCCGCATCCCCTCGATGCGGGTGCGCGGACGACCGTGCGAGTGACCTATCACGGCAGTCCGCATACCGCCATTCGGGCGCCGTGGGACGGTGGTTTCGTCTGGGCGAAAACGCCCGATGGGAAGCCATGGATCGCCACTGCCGTGGAAGGGGAGGGCTGCGACGTGTTCTGGCCCTGCATCGACCATCCGATGGGCCGACCGAAACTCGTCGACGAGCATGTGACTGTGCCAGCGCCGCTGGTAGCCGTCGGTAATGGTGTTGCCGCGGGCATGGACGAGGCCAACGGCATGCGTACGTATCACTGGCGCAGCCACGACGTCAGCACCTATGGCGTGGCGCTGAACATCGCGCCTTATCGCGAACTTTCCAGCACTTACACCAGTCGTTTTGGCAATCTCATTCCGCTGCACTATTGGTATGTGGACGACGAGAAGCAGGCAAAGGCACTCTTCGCCGAGTTCCCGCCCATGCTCGATTTCCTCGAAAGCACGATCGGCCCGTATCCGTTCGGTGCGGAAAAAATGGGCGTGGCGGAGACGCCGTTCAAGGGCATGGAACACCAGACGATCAACGCCTACGGTAATGGGTACGCCAAGACGCCCTACGGCTACGACGACCTGTTGCAGCACGAACTCTCGCACGAATGGTTCGGCAACCAGATGACCAACGCCAACTGGGACGACATGTGGCTGCACGAGGCGTTCGCCACCTACATGCAGCCACTGTATGCCGAGTCGATCGGGGGCAAGCAGGCCTATTTCGCCAGCCTCATGCGAATCCGCAGCCGACTCGCCAATCGCCACCCGATCGTCTCAGGAAAACCTCGGCGGGAAGAAGACGTGTATGAGGACTCGCGTGGGGGTCCGGGCCAGGACATCTACGGAAAGGGTGCAATGATGCTGCACACCTTGCGATACCTCATTGGCGACGAGGCCTTCTACCGCTCGACGCGCCTGCTGGTGTATGGCACCGAGCACCCCGTACCGGGCAATTTCACGCCGCGGTACGGCACCACGAACGAGTTCATCGACAACGTCGACAATGTCACTGGCATGGACCTGCACTGGTTCTTCAACGTCTACCTCTACCAGGCCGCGTTGCCCGACCTGCAGGTGACTCGTGATGGACAGCAGTTGCACCTGGCATGGTCGGTGCCCGGCAAGGGCCCCTTTCCCATGCCCGTCGATGTGCGGGTAGGTGACCACGTGGTCACCTTGCCGATGACCGATGGCCGAGGCGATGTCACGCTACCCGAGCACGCCACTTACACGCTCGATCCGGACTCGAAGCTGCTTCGGCGTGACGCGGGCATCGAGGCCTTCAGGGAGTACCTCGAGAAGCACGACGCGAAGGATCGCTGAGCGTCTTCGCTACTCGGTGATCAGGCTCTTCAGGCCACTGAAGACGTAACCCTCCGACTCGAGGTCGAGATAGACGATGCTCGCCCTCGGTCCGATCTTCACGCCGGGCTGGATGTCTGCCGCACTTATGGAGAGCGACGCGACATCCCTGGCGGGCACCGTGAACACAACGCCAAGGCGTTCAAGTGCCTGCATGTCCCGGAGCGCGGGATTCTCCTTGTTGGCGTGCGAGCGACGGTAGCTCGCATCGGTGAGGGCCATGTCGGCGTGCACCCCATTGAGGACGACCACGATCGAGCGATGTCCGGCGTCGATGCCGTATGAGGCGTATTCGGAGATCAGGTTCCCAAGAGCACGTAATCCCGGATTGAAGCCGAGCGCGGTGTCGTCGGAGGTGTTCATGTCGAAAACGAACTTATAAACATGTCCCGGCGTTGGCCGGCCCGGTGCGTCGCTCGCCTCGCGAATCACCCCCTCCTGGCGCGGAGTGGCCATCGCGTGGGTGCTTGCCCCAAGGCTAGTGGCGGTAACGGCTAGCAGGCATCGAAGTGCCGTGTAGCGACGCCTGTGGTTGAGCTTCTCATCAGCCGCTTCTCGAAACATGTGCTGCCCTCAATGTAAGGCGAAGGATGGGGCTCACCGAGCGTCAGCGCCGCAGGTAGCCGCTCAAGGCTGCCAACGCCGCGGCACAATCGGCCCGACCGAAGCCGATGCGGAAGCGGTCGGTCGGCGTTGGACTCAGTTCGGACCGGTAATGCTCGGCAGGTAGCAGTAGCACGCCGGCCTGCTTGACCAGGTCTGCCGCGAAGGCCTCGACCGTGCCCGCACCGAGATAGCGCGGGTAAGCCACGCAGCCGCCGTCAGGTCGGTACCAGTCGAAATGTTCCGGCCACTCGGCAAAGAAGGCATCGAGCAGCGCGAGGTTGTCGCCGACGATCCTGCGGTTCCCGTCGAGGATGGTCTCCCTTGCCTTGAGGGCGATGAGCGCCAGTTGTTCCGAAGGGCCCGAGTTACAGATCGACAGGTAGTGCTTGTAACGCTCCATCTTCTGCAGCAGCGCGCGGTCCGCACAGGCGATCCAGCCGATACGAAGGCCAGGCAGGCCATACGCCTTCGACATCACGCCCAACGAAACACCGCGTTCATACACGTCTGCCGCTTGCGGCAGGTGTTCGGTGCCTGGCGGCCCGAGCGGCCGATAAACCTCGTCACTGAAGAGCCAGATGCCGTGCCGGCGGCACAGCGCCACCAATGCGTCATAACGATCGCGCTCCAGGATCTTGCCGGTCGGGTTGTGCGGGAAGTTGATCGAGATCACCCGTGTGTTTGGCCGAATGGCCGCAGCAACGCGATCGATATCCAGCGACCATCCGTCGTCGGGATCGAGGGCGATGCCGGTGACCTCACAGATCGACAAGGGCACGGTTTCGGCCGACTGATAGTTCGGAGTCACCACGATGGCGTGGTCGTCCGGACCCAGCAGGACTCGCATGGCGATGTAGATGCCTTCCTCGGCACCAGCGAAGCAGAGCACATTGTCGGCCATGCGGGTGTCGTACGTGCTGGCGATGGCCTCGCGCAGTGCTGGCGCGCCGTAGGTTTGCGTATATCCCAGATGCAGGGACAGGAAGGCATCCCGGTCCGCTGGCTCCGCCAGCGCGAGGAGTTCATCCACCCGCATGCTCTGGGCGTCCGACGCCGTCAGGTGATAGCGCGCGGCGAACTCCCAGCGCGAGAAATAGGTTTCGAGTCGGAAGTCGGGTAGTGCGGTCATGGGCGGTCATCCGCGGGCAAGCGATGAATGGACTATATGTCCATCATGAACAAATTGTCTATCATTCGTGTCAGGAGTGGTGCGCACTCCCATGGGCGGCATCCGCGGCAGCCGCTAAAGTGGATCCATGACCTCCCCACGCCCCTCCCTCGTGCTACCCGCACTGGCCGTGCTCGGCTCGATCACCTCGCTGTGCATTGGAACGTCGTTCGCGAAGAAGCTCTTTCCGCTCATTGGCGCGGAAGGTACCTCGGCGCTGCGTGTGGGATTCTCCGCACTGGTGCTGCTTCTGTTCTGGCGTCCCTGGCGCTGGCCGCTGAGCCGGCGGGATGCGGGTTTTGTGATTCGTTACGGGCTCACCCTCGGCGTCATGAACCTGCTGTTCTACCTTGCGCTGAGGACGATCCCGTTTGGAATCGCCGTGGCCATCGAATTCAGTGGCCCGCTCGCCGTGGCGATGATCGCGTCGCGCCGCGCGATCGATTTCGTCTGGCTCGCCAGCGCGATCACCGGCCTGGTGATGTTGCTGCCCCTCGGTCACGACAGCACACTCGATCCGACCGGCGTGATGCTCGCCCTCGGCGCCGCGATCTGCTGGGCGTTGTACATCCTGTTCGGCAAACAGGCCGGTCACCTGCATGCCGGGCAATCCGTCTCCCTGGGCCTCGTCGCGGCGAGTCTCGTCGTGGTGCCCTACGGCGTTGCGCATGCGGGCGCCACACTGCTCAATCCGACGATTCTCCTTGCCGGCCTCGGCGTGGCCATCGTCTCCAGTGCCATCCCGATGTCGCTGGAGATGATGGCGCTCAAACGACTGCCTAGTGAAACCTTCGGCATCATGGTGAGCCTGGAGCCCGCCGTGGCGTCGTTGCTGGCGATGGTGCTGCTTGGCGAGCACCTGGTCGGTGGCCAGTGGCTGGCGATCGGATTCATCGTGATGGCTTCGATCGGCAGTACGGTGACAGCGCGCAGGGCACGCCACGAAGTGGCTGAACTGGTTGGCTGAGCCGTTCGGGGCGCGCAGCAAAGCGGCGCCCCGAACACACTTGAGCCTCACCAGGCCTTGCGGATACCGATCGAGCCGGTCACACGGCGGTACCGATGGGCGCCAAAGCGGGTTTCCACATCCGTCCACAGGCGCCAGCCGCTGCTGCGCATGAGCGCGACGCCAAGCTTCAGTCCGTAGCTGTTGCGCGGCACGCCGGCATCGAAAGACTCGGTGTTGAACTCCGTGGCATCGAGGCGCCCGAGACGGCGGATCCAGTTCGCCGCGAAGTAAGGCGAGGCGACGTGACCGTTCGGCGTGTTCCAGCGTGCGGCCGTGCGCACACCGAGCCGCGCGTTGGTGCCACTGCCGTGGTGCGGGGAGATGCGGGTGCCGTTGGCTTCGTGATGGGCGCCGCCACGCAGTCGGGTGGTGAGGATCTGCGCCTGCGGTTCGATGTAGGTGTCGGTTTCACGGTTGAGCGCGTGCCGCCAGCGGTGGCCTGCCTCCAGGCTTGCCGTAAGCATGCCACTGCCGTAGCGCTCGACGGCGAGGGCATCGCCTTCCACGCGCTGGTTTACGTGAGCGTATTGCGTCCAGCCGCGCACGTAAGTTCCGTCGTCACTACGAATACCGCCATACACGCCGGCGGCTGCGCCGCGTACTCGCCCCTTGGCCGCGTAATGGGTCAGCAGCGAGGTGCCACGCGTGTCGGCACGACCGACGGCAGCCATGACGCCCAGGTGGGCCTCGTTGTCCGGATCGCGGAACAGGTCGGCGCCCAGGGTGAGCTCGTTGGAGGACGTTGTGGTGGTCAGCTGCCTGCCGATGTCGAAGGTGGTGTGCCGACGATCGAAACGAGCCCAGACCGTCTGGCGAGCACCATCACGTTCATCGTCTTCGCCCGCACCCGGGCCACCCTGGAACATGTCGAGGGCAGCGGTCTGGTTCGCTCGATAGGTACCGACTTCCGGGCGAAGTACACGCGGAAGCACCACCACGGGCTCCGGATCGAGCTCGGGATCGGGCGTCTCCGGCGTGACAGGCGGGTCGACGATGGCTGGGTCGACCGTCTCCGGTTCCAGCGACGAGCGGAGATACCAGTGGCCATCGTTCACCGCGCTGAGTGCGCCCTGATGCAGGAAGTACTCGTGCGCGCCGGCGACGACGCGACCGGCAAGTTCGAACTGCCCGTTCGAGCTGCCGTCGACCTGCACTAGGCGGATGCCGTCCTTGGTGTAGTCGCCCACGCCGTCGAGCGCGTCTACGGCGATGAAGCTGTTGCCGGAAGTGCTGCCCATGATGTGGAGCAGGTCGGACGCCGACGTGTCGTCGCCGAGGCGGCTGCGCATGCGGAACAGCCCGTCGTTGCCGTCGTAGTCGCCCGCGACGGTCAACGTCGCAAAGGTGCCGGGTGCGGAGGCGAATGTCACGACACCATGGTCGTTGGTGAGGCGGCCGATCCGGCTGTCGCGCCCGACCATCCAGTGGCCTTCGTCTTCCAGCGTGAGGTCGCGAACGATGTCGGTACCGCCGAGCCACATGGCGCCGCCGCGTAGCGCCAGTGATGCCTTCGTGGTATCCGGTGCCGGCGTGCCACCAGCATCGGCGAGTCGGATGTCGCCGATCGCCTGGCTCTTTCCGTCGAGCACGAGGGTGAAGGGAGCGGTGGAATTGGGATACACCTCCGCAAAGGCGGCGCCGCTGAGAACGGCCCCGCCACTGATCCGGACTTTCACCGGATCGTAGAGGAGAAGAGCTGCAGCCTGCGGGCTATCGATCGAGCCACCCGTCAGCGTAAGGGAGCCGCCTTCGCGAACTTCAGCACCGTAGGCGGCACTGCCGATGGCCTGGATGCTCGTATGGTTTGCCGTGATCGAGCCGTTCCAGGCACGCAGGCCAAAGGCGCCCTCGCCCGACGTAAGGATGCTGCTGTCGTTGAGCGTAATCCGGCCACCATCCCGCGCGTTGGCGCCGTAGGCAAGCCGGCCCTCCGTGACGATGGTTGTGCGCGTGGCCGTGACATGGGGAGGACGTCCGACAAGGCTGCCGCCGAGTGCCACGATGCCAAAGGACTGGTATCCGCGGGTCGCTATATTTACATCGGTCATGTTGAGCGAACCTGTGCGGCTGTCGATACCAGCCGAATTCACGCCCGATGTCTCGATCCGGGTGCCGCTGATTCGCGCCAGTGGCAGGGTTCCGCCGTCGAAACCTGCCGCCTGTTTTCCGGTGGTCTTCCACTCGCCGCCGGTCACCGTGACGAGGCCGCTGTCGCGGTCGGCGTGCAAGGCGCTGGCAAAGTCACCCGTGGTCGTTATCGAGGTGTCGGCAAGGGCGGCGCTGACCGTCGCTGAGACGCGGACGCCGTGTGCCTCCGTGCCGCGAGTCTCGATGGTGGACTTCTCCGCTCTGATACTCGCAGCGGAACCCTCCGCCGCGAGGCCGTGCGCCCCGGTGTTGCTCGTGGAGATTCTTGTGGACTCGATGGTGACATGGGCGCCAGCGTCGGCGAGGACACCGATAGCGGCATAGCCCGTCGTGGTGATGCTCCCGGCAACAAACTGGCCTTCGACATCGGCACCTTCGAAACGAGCGCCATAGGCGCTGCCCCCTTCGGTGACGATGGCGACGTTCGTCAGCGTTGTGGGCCCCGACCCGGCGATCAGCAGGCCGTTCGCACCGTTGCCGGTCGTATGCAATGTCCCGCCACGGAGGGTGAGTTCACTTTCGGCACCGTCAGTCCAGACGGCATGAGCGGCGTTGCCGAAGGTTTTGAGTTCGACGTCTACACCCGTTACCTTGCCTCCGTTCTTGATCCGAAGGCCCGGGATCCCCGGAGATGTCGTTTCCCAAGATCCTGCGGAAAGGTCCAGTTCAGTCCCATCGGCAACCCAGGGTGGGCTTTCCGCCCCCATGGCGGGCTGCGAAAAAGCAGCTATCATCGCAGCCATGTACCGGGTTTTCATGAGTTTTTCCGTGCGCATGCACTTTCTCCTTGTCAGGCGGTCGGACAGAGTGTCCTGATCGCAATTTCTGACTGACAAGGTTAGGGACTGGCTTCCGAAGGCATAAGGCGATTATTCTGAAAAAAGCGTGCGCTTACGTCACGCTTGCGTCACCGGACATCTACGCTTCATCATGATCGTTGCAATCTTGTCGCGTCTGTCTTCGCACGGGCACGCCAGGGATGAAACCATTTATCATCTGCACGCGCGGCGAAAGCCGTGGAGGGCCCGCCAACCAGTGGGTATCCGCCGTCGCGCTTGCGCCTATACATAACAACTGAGGAGCCAAACCTATGAAGATTGCTTCGATCACTGCCCTTGCCTTCGTCGCCGCCGCCATGCTCTCCGCTTGCAACAAGAGCGAAGACGCTACCCCGGCTGCTGCTCCGGCTGCCGCCGCCACCGCTCCGGCCGCTGCCGCAACCGCTCCGGCTGCTGCTCCGGCTGCTGCCACGACCGCTCCGGCTGCCGCCGGCACGGCTGCTCCGGCTCCGGCTTCGACCGCTCCGGCTCAGTAAGCAACAAGTACGACCGAACCCGCCGCTCCCCAGGGAGTGGCGGGTTTTTTATTGCCTGTGCCCGACACAGCCGCCAGGCCATGGCCTCCGGGTCCGCGATACGGCAGGCTAGGCGGGTTTCGTCCCAACGCCACAGGAATGCCCATGTCGCATCGCTCATTGCTTTCCATGCTCGCCCTGTCACTGGCCATCGCCTCCAGCCTGGCGGGGGCGCAGACCGCGCCGATGACGCCGGACATCCCGGCAAAGTTCGATTCGCCCACGGCCGCCAACGATTACGTCAAGCGCGTGGTCGAGATCCCGATGCGCGACGGGGTGAAGTTGCACACGGTCATCGTGATTCCGAAGAATGCGAAACACGCGCCGATCCTGCTGACCCGTACGCCCTACGACGCCGACGGGCGCGCCGAGCGCGCCGGCGCCACGACCATGCGCAACCTGCTGCCTCAGGGCGACGAGGTGTTCGTCGACGCCGGTTACATCCGCGTCTTCCAGGACATTCGGGGAAAGTACGGTTCGGAGGGCGATTACGTGATGACGCGCCCGCTACGTGGTCCGCTCAATTCGTCCGAGGTGGACCATTCCACCGACGCCTACGACACGATTGACTGGCTGACCAAAAACCTGCCCGAGTCCAACGGCAAGGTCGGCATGATCGGCTCCTCGTATGAAGGCTTCACCGTGGTGATGGCCCTGATCAACCCCCACCCCGCGCTCAAGGTGGCCGCGCCGGAAAGCCCGATGGTGGATGGCTGGATGGGCGACGACTGGTTCCACTACGGCGCTTTCCGCCAGACCAACTTCGACTACATCACCGGCCAGAATGCCAAGCGCGGCAAGGGCGCGGAGATTACGCGCGCCGGCTTCGACGACTACACGAACTTTCTCACCGCCGGTTCGGCGGGCGATTATGCAAAGGCTGCCGGTCTCGACCAGCTTCCGTACTGGCGCAAGCTCAGCGAGCATCCCTCATATGACGCCTACTGGCAGGGGCAGGCGCTGGACAAGGAAATGGCGAAGCAGCCGCTGAAGGTGCCTACCATGTGGCTGCAGGGCCTGTGGGACCAGGAAGACATGTGGGGCGCGATCCATAGCTACGAAGCCATGGAGCCGAAGGACAAGGGCAACGACAAGAATTACCTGGTGATGGGCCCATGGCGGCACAGCCAGGTCAATTACAGCGCGTCGTCGCTTGGTGCGCTGAACTGGGATGGCGACACCGCCCTGCAATTCCGTCGCGACGTGCTCCTGCCGTTCTTCAATCAGTACCTGATGGACGGCGCGCCGAAGGCGAACACCCCGCCGGTGTTCATCTACAACACCGGTGAGAACCACTGGGACCGTTTCAAATCCTGGCCACAGGCCAAGGGGACGAAGCCGCTCTACCTCGTCGCCAACGGTGGCCTGTCGTTCACCGCCCCCGACGCCTCGGCGGTGAAGTACGACGAGTACGTTTCCGATCCGGCCAAGCCGGTGCCCTACGTGCCGCGACCCGTTCGCTTCACCGACCGCACCTCCTGGACCACCTGGCTGGTCCAGGACCAGCGTTTCGTGGACGGGCGTCCGGACGTCCTTACCTATGTCACCGAGCCTCTCAAGGCGCCGCTGCGCGTGGCTGGCGCGCCCCAGGTGAACCTCTACGCCTCGACCAGCGGGTCGGACAGCGACTGGGTGGTCAAGCTGATCGACGTGGCTCCGGAGACCAACACGACCTCGCCGGCCATGGGTGGCTACGAACTCGCCATCTCGATGGATATCTTCCGCGGCCGCTACCGTGAGAGCTTCTCGGACCCGAAGGCGATCACGCCGAACACCCCGCTGGAATACAAATTCGGCCTGCCGACCGTGGACCACACCTTCCTGCCGGGTCATCGCGTCATGGTGCAGGTGCAGTCGTCATGGTTCCCGCTCTACGACCGCAACCCGCAGACCTACGTGCCGAACATCTTCTTCGCCAAGTCTTCCGACTACCAGAAAGCGACGCAGCAGGTCTGGCACGCACCGGGAACCGCCAGCGCTATCGAACTGCCGGTGGTGGAAGGCGGGAAGTAAGGCGGCCACCCGGGGCCGGGGGCGGAACACGGGCGCCGTCTTGGCGTCCCCTGCACGCCGCCGGCGCGATCCTCGACTTCCCCGAGGTTCGAGGATCGTCCCATGGCCCGTCCCATCTGGACCGGTACCCTGTCGTTCGGCCTGCTCAACGTGCCGATCCGGCTGATGTCCGGCGAGCGCCGCAGCGACATCCACTTCCGCATGCTCGACCAACGCAGCAACACGCCGGTGCGCTACGAGCGGGTCAACGCAGATACCGGCGAAGAGGTGCCCTGGAAGGACATCGTCAAGGCGTTCGAGTACCAGAAGGGCAGTTATGTCGTCCTTGAGGAGGAAGACATCAAGAATGCCGCCAGCGATGCCCATGAGACGGTGGAGATCGACACCTTCGTGGATGCGGACCAGATCGCACCGGCCTACTTCGAGAAGCCCTATATCCTGCTCCCGGCGAAAAAGGCCGAGAAGGGTTACGTGCTGCTTCGGGAAACCCTGAAGAAGACGGGCAAGATCGGCATCGCCCGCGTCGTCATCCGAACGAAGGAATACCTCGCCGCCGTCATGCCGCACGGAGATGCGCTCGTCCTCAACATCCTGCGTTACGAGTCGGAGATCGTCAACGCGGACGACTTCGAGCTGCCGGGCAAGTCCACGGCGGACTATCGCATCTCGCCGCGCGAGATCGACATGGCCAAGGACCTGATCGATTCCATGTCGAGCGACTGGAAGCCGGGGGATTATCGCGACGATTTCCGCGACAAGCTGCGCGCGGTGATCGAGAAGCGACTCAAGAGCAAGGGCGTCACCGCTACGATCGAGGAGGATGACCGCACGCCGGAGAACGCGACTACCAACGTCGTGGACTTCATGGCACTGCTCAAGAAGAGCCTCGGGGCGAAGACACGTACACCGGCGAAGAAGACCATCGAGGCGACGAAGAAGGCAGCGAAATCCGCGCCGGCAAAGAAGTCCGCCGCCAAGAAGGCGCCCGCGAAGACGGCGGCGGTCAAGCCGGCGGCCAAGAGCGCTACCAAGAAAAAGAGCGCGCCGGCGAAGACCGCGGCGCGCAAGGCGCCGGCGACGCGCCGCAAGGCGGGCTGAAGCCATGGAGTCGCTGATCGTCGACGGAGTGGCCATCACTCATCCCGATCGGGAGGTGTTCGGCAAGGGCGGTCCGACCAAGGGCGATGTCGCCATGTACTACGAGGCCGTGGCGCCGCTGATGCTGCCGGAGCTTCGGGGGCGGCCCTTGTCGGTGGTGCGCTGTCCGCGCGGCACGAGCGGGGCGTGCTTCTTCCAGAAGCACCACGCCGACGCACTGGGCAAGCACGTCAAGGCCGTCTCGCTGAAAGAGAAAGATGGCGGCGAGGCGGAGTACCTGTATGTCGACGACGTCGAAGGCGTGCTCGAACTCGTCCAGATGAATACGCTGGAGTTCCATCCCTGGGGCGCACGGGTCGACAATCCGGATCAGCCCGACCGTCTCATCTTCGACATCGATCCCTCCCAGGGCGTCCAGTGGAAGACCGTCGTGGCGTGTGCGCGTGAGATTCGCGAGCGACTGCAGGGCCATGGGCTGGAAAGCTTCGTTCGCACGTCGGGCGGCAAGGGCCTGCATGTGGTGGCGCCCTTTAAACGAGGCCCCGCCTGGGAGAAAGTGAAGGCATTCTGCGAAGGCATCGCCGACGCGATGGTCGCCGACAGTCCGCAGCGTTATATCGCTGAAGCGAGCAAGGCAAAGCGCGAGGGCCTGATCTTCATCGACTGGCTGCGCAATACGCGCGGTGCGACGAGTGTCACGGGATGGTCGTTGCGCGCACGCCCGGGTGCGCCCGTGGCGATGCCGGTGAGCTGGGAAGAGATTGCGCGGTTGAAGTCGGGCGGGGCGTTCGACCTGGCGAAGGCCCTGAAGCGGGCCGGATCACTGAAGGCGGATCCCTGGGACGGGATCGCGAGCCTGAAGCAGTCGTTACCGTGACATCGGCGCGGGAGGTTAACCGCCCGCACCGATGCGTGGCATTCTGTTATTTCGATTGCATACGGCGAAGTGAGGCCATCACCTCGTAGCAAGCGCCCATCGTGTGATAGTCGGTCTTGCCGGCGGGGCTCTTCTCGTCGTCGTACTTCTCGTTCTTGCGATTGAGGATGCGATACCACGCACCGTACGTGTGGTCGACGAAATGTTGCCAGCTGTAGGCCCAGATCTTTTCGTACGCTTCGTCGTACTTCGCTTCACCCGTGGTCTCGAACAGCAGCTGCGCGGCACCGAGCGATTCGGCCTGCACCCAGAAGTACTTGTCGTCGTCGCAGACGTCGCCTTCGGGAGAGAAGCCGTAAGCGATGCCGCCGTATTCCTTATCCCAGGCCTTGTCGAGCGCCTCGTCGAACAGGTGCTTCGCGGTCGACACCAGCCAGTCCTTATGCTTCGGCGTGCCCTTGGTATAGCGCTCGAGCATCATCAGCAGCTTCGCCCATTCGGTCTGGTGACCGGGCTGGAAGCCCCAGGGACGGAACAGATGCTTGGGATTGTCGAGGTTGTATTCCCAGTCGATCGTCCAGTCCTGGTGGTAGTGCTCCCACACCAGCTTCTGCGGCGTCAGGCCGGCCTGGCGCTGGGTCATGTTCTCGGCCAGCAGCAGGGCGCGATCGAGGTAGCGGTCGTCCTTCGTGGCTTCCCACGCGGCGATCATCGCCTCGGTCATGTGCATGTTCGCGTTCTGGCCGCGGTAACCGGTGAAGTTCCAGTCCTTGTCGGCCTCGTCGCGGTACAGGCCGTAGGTCGGCTCCCAGTAACGCTTCTCGAGCAGGTCCCAGATCTCGCCCTGCCAGGCTTTCGCTTCGTCGAAGCCGACCTTCACGCCGCAGGAATAAGCGAGCAGCATGAAGGCCAGGCCGTAACAGTGGTTCATCTGGTCGTCGCGCTTGCCGTCGGCGATGGTCCAGGCGTAACCGCCGGTTTCGGGGTTGCGGTGCACGTCGCGCAGGTACTTCAGGCCGTGCATGGCCAGTTCCTTGTCCTCGGGCTTCTTGAACTCGAGGTAGGCCATGGCGTGGTTGAACACGAAGCGCGTGCTCGACACCAGGTGGCGGTGGCTACGGTCGTAGACCGAACCGTCATCCTTGAAATACTGGAAGAACCCACCAGTCGGGTCGACCTCGTTCGGCTTGTAGAAAGCCATGGTCTTGGCGACGTGGTCGCGCAGTACATCCACGTTGTGGAAATCGGGGAGGGGGTAGTTCGTCATGCGTGCTTCTCCATGAAGGCCCTGACTTCGGCCTGGTCGGGAATGGCAGTAAACGAGCCCTTGCGGGTGGCGGTGATCGCACCACAGGCTGCGGCGAATCGGATCAGATCGTCGAGGCGGACCGTGTCGGCGACGAGCGCGTCGAAGGTGGCGGGCGAGACATCTTCCGCGGCCAGGCGGGCGAGCAGGCCGCCCACGAAGGCATCACCGGCAGCGGTCGTGTCCACCGCTTCCACGGCGTAGCCCTGCACCGTGCCGCGCGCGGAACGGGAGAACCAGCGCATCGGCTCGGCACCGTCCGTCACCAGCAACAGCCGGGCCTTTCCACGCCAGAGGCGCTCAAGCACGGCGTCGTCGGAACCGGCACCCGCGTGGATGAAAGCGAACTCTTCCGCGCTGAGCTTGATCACGTCCGCTTCGGACAACGCTTCCCACAAACGGGGCAATGGTGCTTCGCTGGCCGGCCACAGGGCCGGGCGCAGGTTCATGTCGAAGCTGACCAGTGCACCGGCGGCACGCGCACGCCGCATACCTTCGACCGTCGTCGCGGCGATCGCCGCTTCGGTGAGCGAATTGGAGCAGACGTGGAAGATCGAGAGATCCTCGAACGCCTCCTTGCGGAAGTGTTCGGGACGGAACAGCAGGTCCGCGGCGGGCGGACGGTAAAAGCTGAAACTGCGATCGCCTTTCTCGTCGTGCGCGACGAAGGCCAGGGCAGTGCGCGCCTCGTCCGTGCGTGCGATGTCCTGCGTACCGACGCCAAGTTCGGTGAGGCTCTTGAGGAGGAAGTCGCCGAACATGTCGCGTGCGAGCATGCCGGCAAAACGGGCGCGGGCGCCGAGGCGTGCCGCGGCGACCGCGACATTGGCTGGCGCGCCGCCAGCAAAGGGAACGAAAGCGGGAGGCTGACCGGCGCCGCCCTGGGGCTGTGCGTGGAAATCGATCAGCGCCTCGCCGAAGCAGAGGATGGAAGACATGCTGCGGCCTGTCCTTGGGGCAAGAAAGTACTACACGACGGCCGGCGCGAGGCCGGCCGTCGCCATGGGGCTTAACGCGCGACAGGCACCGAACGGACCTTGGAACCACTGAGGCCGTAGAACACGATGTAGGCGTAGCAGATGAGCGGGACGAAGAACGCGTGCTGGAGGCCGATGTGGTCGGCAATGGCGCCCTGGATGATCGGGATCAGCGCGCCACCCACGATGGCCATGATGAGCAGGCTTGATGCCTTGCCGGTCAGCGGACCCATACCCTCGATACCCAGCGAGAAGATCGTCGGGAACATGATCGAGTTGAACAGGCCGATGACCACGATGCTGTACACCGCGACGGTGCCGGTGGTCGACATGGTGGTAATGACGAGCAGGCCGTTGATGATGGCAAAGATCGCCAGCAACATGCGCGGCGAGAACTTGGCCAGCAGCGCCGAACCGATGAATCGGCCGACCATGGCGCCGCCCCAGTAGAACGCCACGTGCGACGCCGCGACTTCACCGGACATATTGCCGATCTCCGGCAACTGCAGGTAGTTGATCATGAAGCTGCCGATCGACACTTCGCCGCCGACGTAGAAGAAGATGCCGAGCACGCCGAAGAACACGTGCGGCGTCTTCAGGGCGTCCATCAGCGTGTGATGGCCTTCATCGGCCTGCTCGGTGGTTTCCTCGAGCTTGGGCAGGTTGAACAAGTAAACCAGGATCGCGATGACGACCAGCACCACGGCCAGGCCGATGTACGGCACCTGCACGGCACTGGCTTCGGTGGCACGGTAGCTGATCTGCTCGGCGGCGCTGAGCTTGGCGATGTCGTCGGCGCTCTTGACCTGGTTGGACAGGATCAGGATCGCACCGAAGAACGGAGCCAGGAAGGTGCCGAACGAATTCAGCGCCTGGGCCAGCGTGAGGCGGCTGGAGCTGGTCCTCTCGGGACCGAGCAGGGCGACGTACGGGTTCGCCGCGACCTGCAGCACCGTGATGCCGGTGGCCAGGATGAACAGGGCGCCGAGGAAGAGGATGTAGACGCGCATGCCGGCGGCCGGCCAGAACAGCGCCGCACCGATGCCGGCGATGATCAGGCCGGCGACGATGCCCTTCTTGTAGCCCAGGTGCGCGACCAGCCGACCGGCCGGGACGCCCATGATGAAGTACGCACCGAAGAACGTGAACTGGATCAGCATCGCCTTGAAGTAGTTCAGTTCGAACACGGCCTTCAGGTGTGGGATCAGGATGTCGTTCAGGCAGGTCAGGAAGCCCCACATGAAGAAGATCGTGGTCATCACGCCCAGCGCGAGCGGGAAATAGGTGTAGCGGGTGTCGCCGGCGCCCGTCGAATTCGACGAGTTGGGCAATGGCGTGGAAGCGGTAGCCATGGGGCGCTCCAGTGGTGGTTTCAGGGGGAGGACGGCGGGCAGCTGCTTTCGCGAACGACCAGCCGGACGGGCGCGATAGTAGAAGCCGTGTCCGTCTCGGGATTGCGAAGTCTTTCCAGAATGAGCTCGGCGCTGCGCCGGCCCAGGCCGCGCGGATCAACCGCGACGGTAGTGAGGGGTGGCACGCACACCGAGGCCTCGGCGACATCATCGAAGCCGGTCAGGGCGAAGTCCTCGCCCGGGCGACGGCCCCGCTTGGTCAGGCCAAGCATAAGGCCCAGCGCGACCGCGTCGTTGTAGCAAACCGCCGCCGTGGGTGCGGGATCGCGGGCGAACAAGGCGCCGGTCTGGCGTGCGGCTTCCAGGCGGGTGGGGGCACTTTCGATCATCCACGCGGGATCCACCTTCAGGCCGGCGGCGTCCATCGCGCTGGCGTAGCCGCGGCGACGCTGCTCCACCGAGCTCGACTCGCGGTGCCCGCCGAAGAAGGCGATGCGCTGGTGACCCAGGCCGATTAGGTGTTCGGTGGCCAGGCGGGCGCCGTGCTCGTTGTCCATCTCCAGGGTGTCCCAGCGATGGGTGCCGTCGTCGTCGGGCAGCTCACGGTTGAAGACCAGCAGGGGCGTATGCATGCCGACGGCAGCCAGGACGCGCTCGCCCTCGCTTCCTTCGGCCGGCGAAAGAATGATGCCGGCGGGCCCATGCTCGACCAGCGAATTCAGCACGGCCTGCTGGCGCTCCGGTGATTCGCCGGTGTTGCCCAGCAGGGTGACGTAACCGGCGCTGGCCAGGGCTTCGTCCGCCCCGGCGGCGAATTCGGCGAAGAAGGGGTTGCCCAGGTCGTTCACGACCAGGCCTATGCTCGAGGAGGTGCGCCGGCGCAGGTTGGCTGCGGCACGGTTGTAGACATAGCCCTGGCGCTTCAGTTCGGCCTCGACCCGCGCGCGGGTGGCCGAATTGACCAGGGGGCTGCCACGCAACACGAGGGACACGGTGGCTCGCGATACATCGCAACCCAGGGCGATATCGGCGAGCGTGACCTTGCGGCGTTGCGGGGTGATCCTCGGCATCTTCGCTCCTTCAAACGATCTAAACCGGGCGATCATCGCTCGCCGGCGAATGGGATGCATCACGCACTGCAACATGCGAGTCTGCGGCATCTTTGCTACTTTCAGTCTGTTTGTCACGATCCAAATGTTCGTGACCACTCGAAACGCGTCCACCCGAGGGGAACCACCGATGTCGAGCACCATCCGTTTGCGCCGTGGCCTGCTGGCTGCCGCCCTGTGCCTTGCCTTGCCTGCGCTCGCTTCCGCGGCCGGCACCGATAAGCCGGGTTCGTCCGCCTATGCCGCCGTCGATCCGATGATCGGCACGGGCGGGGACGGCCACACCTTCCCGGGCGCGACCGTGCCCTTCGGCATGATCCAGCTCTCGCCGGATACCGCGATGCCGGACGTCAAGCACGCGTACAAGTGGGCGGCCGGGTATCAGTACGGCGATTCGAGCATTCTCGGTTTCTCCCATACGCACTTCTCCGGCAGCGGCCATTCCGACCTGGGCGACGTACTCGTCATGCCCATCGCCGGCGACGTGAAGCTGGATCCCGGGTCCCCCGACCAGCCTGGTAGCGGCTATCGCTCGCGGTTCGATCACAAGAGCGAGAAAGCCGAAGCAGGGTACTACGCCGTCACGCTGGCCGACTACGACGTCCGCGCCGAGTTGACCGCGGGCGCCCGCGTGGGCTGGCACCGCTACACGTTCCCGAAGGGCAAGCCGGCCCACCTGTTGCTCGATCTCCGTCCCAGCATCTACGACTACGAGGGCAAGGTGCTCTGGTCGAGCGTGCGCGTGCGCAGCGACGGCACCGTCACCGGTGGCCGCACGACGCGCGGCTGGGCGCCGGGTCGTCAGTTGTATTTCGCCATGCGCTTCAACCAGGCCATGGCCTCGCGCAGCCTGAAAAACCGCGAGACCGCGGTGCCCTACAGGGGCTTCAGCGGCCCGGGCAACCGCGCCGAGGACGTCGATGCCGTCAGCGGCCGGGCGCTCGAGGGCGTGTTCGATTTCGGGAATCTCGCCAAGCCGCTCATCGTCAAGGTGGCGGTCTCTTCGGTGAGCGAAGACAACGCCGTCGCCAACCTCGACAAGGACGGTGAAGGCTTCGACTTCGACGCCCGCCGTGCCGAGGCCCGGCAGAGCTGGGAAAAAGTCTTGTCGACGGTCGACCTCGTGGCACCGGCGGATACCCGCAAGAACTTCTACACCTCGCTCTACCACGCAATGATCTCGCCCAGCCTGTCGATGGACGTCAATGGCCAATACCGTGGCCCGGACAACCAGGTGCATACGGCCAAGGGCTTCGACTTCTATTCCACATGGTCGCTGTGGGATGTCTACCGCGCCCAGCAGCCGCTGGTCACGTTGCTGCGCCCGGACATGAGCACCCAGTTCGTCAGCTCGCTGATCGCGGCGCGCGAGGCGAGTCCCTTCGGCATCCTCCCGATCTGGGCCTACCAGGGCATGGAAACGTGGTGCATGGTCGGATACCACGCGGTGCCGGTCATCGCCGACGCCTATATGAAGGGGATTCGCGGCTACGACCCGAACAAGGCGCTTGAGGCCATGGTTGCCAGTGCGACCTACGGTCCGTACGGTGGCCTCGACGACTACATGAAGCTCGGTTACGTCCCCATCGACCACCAGCCGGAAGCCGCCTCCAAGACCGTCGAGTACGCTTTCGACGACTGGTCGCTGGCGCAGATGGCCAAGGCCATGGGCAAGGACGATGTCGCCGCCACCTTCACCAAAAGGGCGGGCAACTGGAAGAACAGCTTCGACACCAAGACCGGCTTCCTCCGCGCCCGCAAGAGCGATGGTGGCTACCGTGAGCCGTTCGATCCTTCATCAGCTGCCTATGGTAGCGACTACACCGAAGGCAACGCGTGGCAGTATTCGTGGTACGTACCGCAGGACGTCGCTGGCCTGATCGAGGCGCTCGGTGGCAAGGAGGCCTTCGTCGCGAAGCTGGACTCCGTGTTCGATGCCAAGGTCGATCCAAAATCCTTCGCCCATGTCGAGGACATCACCGGCCTGATCGGCTGGTATGCCCATGGCAACGAGCCGAGCCACCAGGTGGCCTACCTGTACGACTACGCTGGCCAGCCCTGGAAGACCCAGGAGCGCCTGGTCCAGATCATGAAGACCCAGTACGCACCGACGCCCACGGGCCTCGTCGGCAACGACGACCTCGGGCAGATGTCGGCCTGGTACATCTTCACCGCGCTCGGTTTCTACCCCGTGGCACCGGGCAGCAACCAGTACGTGATCGGTCGCCCCTTCATCGAGAAGGCCACGCTCAACCTGCCGGGCGGCAAGCACTTCGTCGTATCGGCCGATCACCTCGATGCGAAGCATCCGTATGTCGGCAAGGTGACCCTCAACGGGCAGCCATTGGATCGCACCTTCGTTCGTCATGAGGAAATCGTCGCCGGTGGCGAACTGCACTTCACCATGCAGGCGGAGCCGGCGAAGAACTGGGGCCAGACCCCGGCGTCGTTGCCGTACTCCATGACGCCTTCCGCGCCGTAGCGACCCGTCACAGGGCCTTCACGGGCCCTTCGGCATTAAGCACGGCTCCATCTGGACGGGTGCGCCTTTCCCTATCCGTATCCACCGCCCCACGAGGCGGTGTACGGGGCAGGATGGCGCACCCGTCATCGTGTCCGAGGTCCTGTCATGCCGAATCACCGAAGCAGGGCGCCCGGCGTCTACAATGAATGTCTTTCATGGGCAGGAATGGTCGCGGGGATGACGACAGCATGATCTTCCGTACCGGATGGCGTTGGCGCCTCATCGGCCTGCTCGCGGCCGTATTGGTCATCGTTGCGCTGCCTTATGTGGTCACCCGCTCGAGCTCCGAGGACGCCCTCAACTCGCGCGACTGGGTCACCCACACCGCGGATATCAAGGCCACCGTCTACCGGCTGGACGCGATCCTGCGCAGCGGTGAGGCGGCGGTATACACCCGCGTGGCGGGCGCGCCCGACGCACCGGACCTGACCGCACGCATCGAGGCTCCACGCAAGCAGCTTCCCGGCCTGGTCGCCAACCTGCGCGAAATGATGCGCGACAACGCACAGCAGCTGACGCGCCTGGGCGGCCTGGAATCGATCGCCAATGGGCGTATCACCATGTTCGAGAAGGCCATGCAGCAGGTGCAGGCTGGTGACCGCGATGGGGCGTTCGCGACCATGGAAGATTCGCGACGGCTCTTCCCGTTCCGGGATCAGGTCAGGGAAATACTGGACGAAGAATCGAAGCTGCTCGACCGGCGCCGCCAGGCCGCCGAGAATCTCGCGTCGAACAATCGGATCGTTCTGCTCGTGGCCGCCCTGGCGCAGATCGCCCTGCTCGGCATCGTGGTGTTCGTGTCCGAGCGGCAGATTGCCATTCGCCTTGCCGCCGAGTCGCGTGTGGCCCAGGCCGTGCAACGCTCGCAGCTGATCGTGCAGGCCGTGCGCGAACCCATTGCGATGCTCGACGGCCAGCTGCGAACCCTGCTGGCCAATGCGGCATTCGCGGAGGTCTACGGCTACGACGCCGAGAAAGATCAGAATGTGCTTCTTGGAGACATCGGCCACGGCGCCTGGAACGACGCCGCGCTGTTGCAGCGCCTCTCGGACGTGTTGGCCCGCGACCGCGAGCTCTGGGATTACGAACTCACGCAGCGCACCGTCGATGGCATCGATCGCTTCGTGGTGATCAACGCCCGCCGCATCGAACAACCCGAGAGCGCTGCGCCGGCCCTGCTGCTTACGGTGAGCGATATCACGGCGCGCGCCCTGGTCGAGCAGAAGGTCAGCGAGCTGAACCGCCAGCTCGAGGGCAAAGTGGAGCAGATCTCCGACGTCAACCGCGAGCTCGAAGCCTTCAGCTACTCCGTCTCGCATGACCTGCGCGCGCCGCTCCGCCACATCTCGGGTTTCGCCGGCAAGCTGGAAACGCACCTCGGCGACAAAGCCGACGAGCGTGCGCGGCACTATATCGACGTCATCAGCAGCTCCTCGCGACGCATGGCCCAGCTCATCGACGACCTGCTCGTCTTCTCCCGGTTGGGTCGCGGGGCTTTGAGGCTGCAACCGGTGGACATGCAGTCACTGGTCGAGGAAGCCCGTGCCCTGGTGGAGACCGAGGCGCGCGACCGCCGTATCGACTGGAAAGTCACGCCCATGCCGATGGTGATCGGCGACGAGAATATGCTGCGTACGGTGTGGCAGAACCTGTTGGGCAATGCCGTGAAGTACACCGGCAACCGTGAGCGCGCGCTGATCGAGGTGACCCTCGACCGCACGCCGGCCGGCGACTACGAATTCGCCGTCCGCGACAACGGCGCCGGTTTCGACATGCAGTACGCCGGCAAGCTGTTCGGCGTGTTCCAGCGCCTGCACCGCGCTTCCGAATTTCCCGGCAACGGCATCGGCCTTGCCAACGTACGGCGCATCATCGCGCGCCATGGCGGTCGCACCTGGGCCGAAGGCGAGCCCGATAACGGCGCCACTTTCCATTTTTCCTTGCCGGCCTCGGATGTCCCGGGCTCCAGAATGGGTGACACATGAACCAGCGTGACCTGCGTACCATCCTCCTGGTCGAAGATTCGATGGCTGACGCCGAGATGGCTATCGACGCACTTCGCGAAGCCAAGCTGGCCAATCCCGTGGTCCATGTCGAAGACGGTGTCGAATGCCTGGACTGGCTGTATCGTCGTGGCCAGTATGTCGACCGCCCCGAAGGCGACCCTTCGGTCATCCTGCTCGACATCAAGATGCCGCGCATGGATGGCCTGGAAGTCCTCAAGCAGCTGCGCACGGAAGACAAGTGGAAGCGGCTGCCGGTCGTGATCCTCTCCTCGTCGCGCGAAGAGAGCGACCTGGCGCGTAGCTGGGACCTCGGTGTGAATGCCTATGTGCTAAAGCCGGTGGACGTGCAACAGTTCTTCACGGCGGTACAGACGCTCGGCCATTTCTGGGCCGTGCTCAACCAGCGGCCAGACGGCGAGTAATCGGACAATACGGGGCGTACGGGCATAACCATGGGTGGGTACGACAGCAAGATCAGAATCCTTCAGGTCGAGGACAATGCCCTCGACGCCGAACTCGTATTGACCGAGCTCGACAAGGACGGCATCGAATACGAGGTCATGCTGGTCGACGACGAACCGGCGTTCACCGCGGCGCTCGACACCTTCGAGCCGAACATCGTGTTGTCCGACCTGAGCATGCCCTCCTTCAGCGGCGAGCGTGCGTTGCAGGTTCTTCGCGAACGCAGCGCCGAGATCCCTTTCATCTTCATCTCGGCGACGCTGGGCGAAGAAGCGGCCATCGTCGCGCTGCGCAACGGCGCGACCGATTACATCCTGAAACAGAACACGGCGCGCCTGGCGTCCGCTGTGCGCCGCGCCCTGCGCGAAGCCGAGGAGCAGCGCGCGCGAGCCCGGGCGGAGCTGGAGCTGATCCGCGCGCAGCGCTTCGAGAGCCTGGCCTTGCTGGCCGGTGGTCTCAGCCACGACCTGCGCAACCTGCTGCAGCCGCTGCTGCTGGCTGGCGATACGCTGGAAGACTATGCCGACGACCCGCGCCTGGCGCGCCTTGGTACGCTCGTGCGCGACTGCGGCCGTCGAGGCCTGGAAATGGTCTCCTCGATGCTGTCGTTCGCCCGGGGCGCACGGCGTGCCGAGCAGGTACGCCTGGGTGCACTGCTGGAAGCACTCAAGTTGCTCATGCAGGGAAGCGTGCCGCGTTCGATCGAAATGAACGTGGACATCTTCGACGCCGACGTCGCCTTCGAAGGCAATCACACCGAACTGCAGCAGTGCCTGCTCAACCTGTGCCTCAACGCCATCCAGGCCATGCCGGACGGCGGCCACCTGAAGGTGGAAACGGCACAGGCGAACCTGCCCGAGGACTTCTTTGTCGAAGGCGAGCAGCCCGCGCCGGGTCGTTATCTTCGCTTGTCGGTGATCGACACCGGTGCCGGCATGACGCCGGAAGTGCTGCAGCGGCTTTTCGAACCTTTCTTCACGACGAAGGAACTGGGAACGGGCCTCGGGCTGCTTTCCTGCAAACGCATCGTCGCCAGCCACGGCGGCTTGATGCGTGTGCGCAGCAAGCTCGGCGAAGGCACGCAATTCCACCTCTACCTGCCGCTCAATCCGGAAGAGGGCATCGACACCGAGCCGTTGGTCATGGAGTCGAGCCTGCAGGGTGAAGCCGAGCGCGTGCTCGTTGTCGTGGAGGAAGCCGTGCAGCTCTCGCTGCTGGCTGACACACTGGACGCCTACGGTTACCAGGCAGGTGCCAGCCAGAGCGGTACGGCGGCCTTGCAGTGGATCGAAGCACACGGCGTTCCCGACCTCGTGGTCATGGATGCCGACATGAACCTGTTCACCGGCGTGCGCACGCTCGCCGCGTTGTTGGACCACGGCTATACCGGCGCGGTGTTACTGCTCGCCCGTCCGGACAAGCCCCCCAATCTCGACGAGCTGCCGCAGCTGGACCACCTGTACATACTCGACAAGCCGATCCAGTCGAAGGCGTTGTTGCGGAAGGTGCGCGAGGCGCTCGAGGCGAGCGAAGGGAAGACCGCCTGAAGACCTTGCTGCTGGCCTGTCTCGCATCGGTCAGCGCGTTTGCGCCAGCGGCGTCTTCCGCGTCCACGTTCGCCGCCGTCGCCGAGGCGCCTCCGGCTTCTGCAGAAGCAGCGCCAGCTCCCGTCGAGGCGCGCGTCCCGTTCGCTCCTTCGCCCTTTGCGGGCAGCGACGGCGCCATGCACCTCGCTTATGAGGTGCACGTCACTAACGTCTATGGCGATACCGGCACGCTGCGGCCCCGGTCCCTCGAGGTTATCGACGAGCAGGGCCGCGTTCTGCTGCATCT
>Ga0247742_10000582_pt1 | contig 28834 bp, 28 predicted proteins | sample UWRJL208509C2_FD_180944 | JGI IMG/M metagenome (GOLD analysis project Ga0247742, IMG submission 180944) | Plant litter microbial communities from Arlington Agricultural Research Station in Wisconsin, United States - UWRJ-L208-509C-2 | ecosystem: Environmental > Terrestrial > Plant litter >...
ACCGAAACCACCAAGTAAACAACACCACCGGCCCCGCCGGGTCTGATCGGTTCCTTTCCCCCCAGCCCGATCAGGCCCGGCGAGTATCCCGTCAAGCACAGCCACTTCACCAGAACGGAGAACCATCACCATGACACCGCGGAACAGTTTCCTCCGTGCCTTGGTGATCGTCGCCGTCGTCGTTCTTGGCCTGATAGCCGGGCCTACGGCCGCTCTTGCTGCCTTCACCGACAGTGAGCGCGCTACCCCACAGTTCTCAGCCGCGATCATTCCCGCTCCGGCCACCGCCAACGTCACCATGCGATGCACCTTCGGCCTGCAAACCGTAGTTACCGTGAATTCTTACGGAGCGGTGGCCAATGCCAATCACTACGAGGTGAAGGTCTATGACCGCTCCGGCAACCTCGAGTTCACGGGAGACCTCAGCCAGGCCTCTGGAAGGACGTACAGTTCGGGCATCGAGATCATCGGCACCTGGAGCTACGAAGTCCGCGGGTTCTACAAGGTTCCCGGCTCCAACAATTTCTGGACGGGCAAGCCCTTCAAGGGCACCATGACCTGCTGATCAGGTCACCTTAAACTCCAATGGCCCCGACACGTTAAGCAGATGGCGTATCGGGGCCATTGGCCTGTCTAAGTGGGCTCTAGGAGAATCGGCCCGGGCGGAACGTGGACAGCATGGGGTGCTTCTGGCCGCTCAGGATCTCACCGGACAAAAGCTCACCGGCGATGAGGCCGAGCGTGGCACCTGAATGCGTGAAGGCCACGAAGCAGCCCGGCACTTGGCCGAGTTCACCGAAGACTGGTTCGCCGTCGCCGGGGATGGGCTTGTAGCCGATCTTCCACGAGGCAGGCTTGAGCTCGGGATTGCCCGCAATGAGCTTGGAGGACTCGTCCGCCAGCTCCTGGACAACGTCATCCGGGATGCTGAAAGTACCGTCGGAGTGCTCCGTAATCTGGTGCTCGTACCAGTCGTGATCCAAGGCAAATGTGTTGCCGGGATTCGGCCGAACAGCTGCCCGCGGTGTATTCATCACTGCCGTGACGCCGTGTTCCACCGGTTTGGTGACCACCAGCATGGAAACCGGTGAACCGTTGGGAATCTCCACGCCCAGCGGCTTGACGACGGCGGGTGTTGCGGCACCGCAGGCAACCAGCACGGCATCAGCGGTGTACGTTTCACCGCCGACAGTTTCGACGCCGGTGGCCCGTCCGTCGTGCACCGTCACTGAGGCCTTGCCGGCGTTGAGGACCAACTGTCCGCCCAACGCATGGAATTCCTCCATCAGGAAGTTCACCAGATCCGGGAGACTGACCCATCCTTCGCCGGGGTTGAAAATGGCGTTTTCGGGGACCGCACTGGCATCGATACCGGGCGTCACCGAGGCAACCTCTTCAGGGGCCAACAGCTTGGAGTCATAGCCAATGGACTTCTCGTACGCGTGACGGGCTTCTGTAACCTCACTCTGCCCGGCGGCGTTCCACATGAGTCCACCCCCGAACTGCAGCCATTCACGGCTGGGGTCCGCGGCGAAGAGCGTGCGGTACCGGTCAACGCCTGCCACCCGCAGCTGGTGATACGGCGTGGAGCGTTCGCCCGCCGAGTTGAGCCAGGACAGCGAGCGGCCGGTGGCTTCGCTGGCCAGTCCTTGCTCGGTCAGCAGGGTTACCGAGGCGCCTTGACGGAGAAGGTGTACGGCGGTGGAAACGCCCAGGATGCCGCCTCCAATGACGGCAACGTGCTTGGTGGAGGACATGCGTGATCTCTCTTTCGGGTTCTGAATTCTGAAACGCGCCTGGCTTAGCGACGTGCTGCCTACGCGAACGCGTGGATGTTTTCGATGATCTTGAGGGTTTCCAGCGCCTCGGCCGCTTGCACGGGAAGCGGTCCGTGCCCGCGGAGCGAGGAGGCCAGTTCCCGGTAGAACTGCGGGTAGTCGCCCTTCTCCGCCGGTACAGGCGTGGCTGATCCGGCTACTCCCAGAAGCCCCCAAGACTCCTGGGGTTCGGTGCCGTAAGCAGCGTCCGACGGCGTGATGCCGGCTGCGAGCGCTGGTTCCTGGCTGTCGAGTCCCCACTTGGTGTAGCCGGCATTTGAGCCGAGTACGTGGAAGCGCGGGCCCACTTGGGCGGCCAGTCCGTTCATCCACAGCCGTGTCCGGACCCCGGATTCATGACGCAGCGACACGAAAGCTTCGGTATCTGCAGCATCTGTGCGCGGGCCGTGGTTGGCGGTCTCGCCGTAGCTGTCCTCCACAGGGCCGAACAGTTGGATCGCTTGGTCTATCAGATGGGCGCCGAGATCGTGGAGGATGCCGCCACCTTCGGCCAACGTGGCCGAGTCGCGCCAATTCCCGAAGCCTTCAGGACGCCACCATTCAAAACGCGACTCGAAGGTCCGCACCTCACCCAAGGCGCCGTCCCGCAGCAGTTTCCGTAGCGTCAGGAAGTCGGCGTCCCACCGGCGGTTCTGGAACACCGTGAGCTGCACACCGGCGTCGGACGCTCGCCCGGCAAGCTCCTCACCGTGGGCGACGGTAGTGACGAAAGGCTTGTCCACCACAACGTTGAGCCCGTGGGCGATGGCCGTGGAACCGAACTCAAGGTGCGTGAGCGGCGGTGTTCCGAGGACAACGAGGTCCAGCTTCCCGGCAAGGGTGAACATATCCTCCGGCGTCGGCACGATTGTTGCCTGCGGATAGAGCCGCCGGGCTTCGGCCTGTCGTTGCGGGTCGGCCGTCACGATGACGTCCAGGGAATAGTCCGGGTCCGCGTGGATCAGCGGCGCATGGAACACCTTGCCCGAGACGCCAAACCCGACGACGGCGGTCCGGATGGGTGCCGCTGTTGCCTTGCCCAGTGGGGGCCCGCCCATCACAGCACTTCCGAAAGAAAGCGCTGCAGGCGTTCGCTGCGTGGGTTGTCAAAGAGCTGGGTGGGCGTTCCGATTTCCACTACTTCGCCTTCGTCCATGAAGACCACCTGGTCCGCCACTTTTCGGGCAAAGCCCATTTCGTGGGTGACAACCAGCATGGTCATCCCGCGGCTGCCGAGGCCGGCCATGAGATTGAGGACGCCTTTGACGAGTTCGGGGTCCAGTGCGCTGGTGGCTTCGTCGAAGAGCATGACCTCGGGCTCCATGGCCAGTGCGCGGGCAATGGCGACGCGTTGCTGCTGCCCGCCGGAGAGGTCCCGTGGCCGGTGATCGGCGCGTTCGGCGAGGCCTACTTCGGCGAGGCGGCGCCGGGCGCGTTCCCGGGCCTCGGATTTGGACATTCCTTTGACGCTCCACAGGGCCAGCGCCACGTTTTCCAAGGCGGTGTGGTCCGGGAAGAGGTTGAAGTGCTGGAACACCATACCGATCCGTGCACGGAGAATGTCCGGCTTGACCTTGAGGGCACTTTCACCGGCCAGCAGTACATCGCCGCTCTTGGGTTCATGCAGGCGGTTGACTCCGCGCAGGAGCGTGGATTTGCCTGAGCCGGATGGGCCGATGATGCAGGTGGTGGTTCCCGGAGCCACGTTGAGGCTGACGTTGCGGAGCACATCGACGTCCCCGTAAGCCATGGTCAGGTTCTGAAGTTCCAAGCTGGAGCCGTGGAACTTTTCGATGTCCTGGGTCTTGCTGGTGCTGGTGGCACTGTTGCTTGGTGCGCTGCTGCTTGTGAGGTTCACGTGTTGCTCCCGGTGATGAGCGGCGAGGCCGCATCGAGTTCCTTGACTTCCTTCAGCCCACTGGTGGGTGCCGTGGGACGACGGCGGCCGGTGCGGAACTTGTTGTCGAAGTAGTTGACCAGATGGGTCAGCGGCACTGTGATGATCAGGTAGAAGATGCCTGCCATGACCAGCGGTGAGAGGTTGCCGGACAATACTGCTGCGTCCTGGCCCACCCGGAACAGTTCACGCTCGCTGACCAGGAGTCCAAGGAAGTAGACCAAGGAAGAGTCCTTGACGATGGCAATGAACTGGTTCACCAGGGCCGGCAGGACCCTGCGGATCCCTTGCGGCACCACCACCAGGGCCATGGATTTGGAATAGCTCATGCCCAAAGCGCGGCAAGCCTCCCCTTGGCCCTTGTCCACGCTCTGGATGCCGGCCCGGAAGATCTCTCCGATGTAAGCGCTGGCGATGAGGCTTAGCGCGATGATTCCCAGCGGGTACGGTGATGGCCCGAAGACAGATTGGCTCAACCGTGCAAAACCCTGGCCGATCAGCAGGATGGTGAGGATGGCGGGCAGGCCACGGAAGAGATCCGTGTAGATCCGTGCCGGGATGCGCAGCCACTTGGACCGCGAGATTCCCATGACCGCCACCACCATGCCCATCACTACGCCGAGGATGGTTGCTGCGATGGAGATGATCAGGGTGTTGAGGAGGCCAACTCCGAGGAGCTGGGGCAGTACTTCGACCATGGCGTCAAAGTCGAAGAACGTGCGGCTGATGGTATTGAGCCAATCCATTGAAATGCTCTCAGACGTTAGGTGTTGGGTGGCTTACGTACTGGCTTACTTACTTGCCGTCGGGGAAGGGCTGGAGGTCCGCTCGGCCTTCGGGAGGTACTGTTCCGGCATCGGCGAACCCGGGAACCACTTTTCGTAGAGCTTCTTCCACGTGCCGTCCTCCATTGCTTCGGCCAGGCCCTTGTTCAGGGCTTCCTTGAAGGCGGGCTTGTCCTTGGCTATTGCGAAACCTGCCGGAGCATCGAAGGACGGAATGTCCGCGGCGCTGACCAGTCCAAACTGCTCCTGGTATTCCTTGGCGGCCTCGTAGTCCAGGAAGTGGGCGTCCACGGAACCGCTGTTGACTGCTGAAATGGCGGTGTTGTTGTCCGGGAAGCGGACCAACTGCGCCGAGGTGAAGTTCTTCACGGCGTAGGCTTCCTGCAGGGTGCCTTGGACAACGCCCAGGCGCTTGCCGTTCAGGCCGTCAGCGTCGTTGATGCCGGAGTTCTTGGTGGTGATGACTGTCAGGTATCCGGCGAGGTAGCCGTCGGAGAAGTCCACAGTTTCCTTGCGCTTGTCCGTGATGCCGATGGCCGCCACGCCCACGTCGAACTGACCGTTGGCTACCGCTGCCAGAAGTCCGGAGAAGTCCTGTCCGGTGAAGACGACTTTGTCTACGCCGGCCCGTTGGGCCACGTCCTTGAAGAGTTCCACGTCAAAGCCAGTGAAGTTACCCGAGGCGTCGGTGAAGGTGTAGGGCTTGGAATCGCCGAGGCTGGCGACGCGGATGGTGCCGGGCTCGATCAGGCCGTAGGGGTTATCGGCTGAGGGCGAGGAGCTGGCGGAGGATCCGCCGCATCCCGAGAGGGCGAGGATGGCCGCCAGAGCCGCTGCTGCGAGGGCTGCCGGGCGGAAGTTCAGTTTGAACACAGCGTTGTCCAATCGTGGGAGGGAGAGCGGTGCTGTCAGGAGCCGCAAAGTGTTATTGCTCGATGCGGGGTCTTGTTGAGTCCGGTCTCAGACCCTAGGATTGAGACCGGACTCACATCGATTGATTAGAATGTAGCGGAAGTCACAAAGCCGCGTCAACACCCCACGTGAAAGGTGAACATGAGCACTGAAGGATCCCGACGGCGGGACGTAACGGTTGCCGACGTCGCCAAGGCCGCGCAAGTGTCCAAGGCCCAAGCAGCCCGCGCACTGGGCAACTACGGGGCGGTCAGCGACGACGTCCGCGAGCGCGTCCTGGCCGCGGCCGAAAAGCTCGAGTACCGGCCCAACGAGCTGGCGCGCAGCATGAACACGGGCAAATCGAACACCATTGGCGTTGTGGTGGGCGATATCGAAAACCCGCATTTCGGGCTCGCCACCAGGGGCATCACGGACACCGCCAAGAAGAGCGGCTTCAACGTCATCCTCATTAACACTGACGAGGAACAAACCGCCGAGGTGGACGCCGTCCGCGTGCTGTTGGACAAGCGGGTTGATGGGCTCATTGTGGCGCCAGCCTCGTCCGTGGAGACCTCGCATTTGCGGCAGGTCCGCGATTCCGGTCGTCCACTTGTTTTGTTGGACCGTGGAGCCGAAGGTCTGGACGTTGAGACCTTCGCCGTGGACATGGGCGGCATCTCCTATGAATCCACCAAGTACTTGATCGAGGCCGGACACCGGCGCATCGCTTTCGTTTCCACCCTCAAGGCAGACCGACCCTACCAGGACGGGATGGCTTTGGACTCCTCGCAGATCTCGGACCGTCTTGACGGGATCCGCCGAGCCTTCGACGACCAGGGTCTCAGCTTCCCGGCAGACCTGGTTCGGCTCAACGCCGGAGACGCCGAATCCACCAAGGAGATCACCCGCCAGCTTCTTAGTGGGCCGGACGCAGCCACAGCGATCATCGCCTCGGACGGCCTGATCGCCCTGAGCGTGGTGGAAGCTATCCAGGAATCCGGGCTTGCCATCCCGGACGACGTCTCATTCCTCATGTACGACGATTTCGCGTGGACGCGCCTCACCACTCCCCCGCTCACCGTGATCGCACAGCCCGTCTACGACATGGGAATTGCAGCCGCTTCGGCATTGATCCGGCAAATTGAGGGCAGGAGATCGTCAGCGCCTGCTCGCGAGTTGGTGGCCACCTTGATCCACCGGGGATCCGTCGGAGCACCCAGAGAGGCGGACGTACTCAGCCAGGCCGGCGGCTAAGAGGGTAACGGCGCCGAGATCGCTGGAATCCTGCCGGATCGCCGGTAGTTTGGGCCCGCTTCGACGTCTGTCGACGTCGCGTAGTGACTACTCCGAGGCTGCTTGAACGTCGCCTTCCTCTGGATCGTCGGCGGAGCGGACCTCGTTCCGGATGACGCCCAGCTCTTCGAGCCTGGCAGACATTCCCGCCCCATCCGGCGCGTAGATCCAAGGAACCCCGGGGGTTGGTTGGCCGCCTGACTTGGAGCGACCACCCGCCAGCACCGCTTCACCGGCCGAGAGTTGGCGGATGGCGATGGCCCTGACATTGGCGGGATGACGGTGGGCGAACTCGGAGTAAATCGCTTCGTCGTGCTGGCCGTCGTCGCCCACCAACAGCCACTTGATGTTGGGGAATTCCTCCGCGAGGCGTTCCAACGAGGTCCGTTTGTGCTCTTGCCCGCTGCGGAACCAACGGTCAGGAGTGGGACCCCAGTCGGTCAAAAGCTTGGGCCCGGCGGGGTACAGATTGCGGGACAGGAATCTGGACAGCGTCGGTGCTACGTTCCAGGCCCCGGTGGACAGATACAGCACTGGAGCCGAAGGCGCCGTCCGGGCAATCCGTTCGTACAACACCGCCATGCCCGGCGTGGGGGTTCTGGCGTGCTCGTTGAGGACAAAAGTGTTCCACGCTGCCAGGAAAGGACGCGGCAGTGCCGTGACCATCACGGTGTCGTCGATGTCAGATACCACGCCGAACTCTGCATCATCCGCGACGATCTCCACAGGAGCCTCTACGGTTTCGGATTCCCCCGACTGAAGGGTGATGGTGTGCCACCCGGCGTCCAGGGCTACTGGAATACGCGCATCCACCACTCCGCCGCGGTCAGCCTTCACATCGAAAACCGTGCCGGCAATGGTCACGTTCACACGAGCATTTGCCACGGGCGCACTGGTGAAGTTGCGCCACCCGCGCATGCTTTCCTGCAATGGACGAGCGTGACCCGCGGCGTCCCGGGGGTCACTGCGAACCACACGCGCGAGGACCCGCACCCAGGAGGTGCTCCCGTACCCGGTATAAGGGATGACGGTTTCCACCCGGCCACGCCGGATGGCGAGGCGCGTCTGAAAACCAAGCCACGCGTCGTCGAGCCTCATAGCGAGGTGACGGCGCCCTTTACTCAGCGGCCTGGGGCCATCATTGTCAACGGCGTCGGACTGGGGGCGCGGTTTCATGGGACGGGGAGACATGCCACCAGTCTTCCATGGCCCGGTCTCCTTCCGCAGTGAGCCCGTCCACTGTGAAGTGGGCGCCGGTCACACGTTCGCACGCTAAACAGCGGTTGTCGGCGCCCGGCCTTCGTCGCCATGCTGCTCGCGAGCCGCGGCCAGCCGCAGCCGATCCAGCCGGTTCATCAGCGGTGCAGTGGTGGCCCCGTGCTCCACGATGGACAGCGCCACCACCAGCGCAATAAAGGCCCAAAGCTTCTCCGACTCGGCGTCGAAGTTCCCATGGGTCAGCGCGTATCCCACGTAATACAGTGAGCCGATCCCGCGGATGCCGAAGTAGGAGATGGCCAGGCGTTCCCGTGGCCCGGTCTTGCCACCCATCAACCCGAGCCATCCTGCCAACGGACGGACCAACAAAAGGAACACCAAAGCTACCAGCACCTCCGTCCACCCGATCCCATCCAAGAGACCGCGGGCAATGGCGCCTCCAAGGAGCACCAGGATCACCACAGTCATGAGGCGCTCGAGCTGCTCAACATAACCGTGCAGCACCTGGTGGTACGAGTGGTGGCGTTCAGCAGAACGGATAGTCACGGCGCAGATGAAGACGGCGACGAACCCGTAGCCTTCCACCAATTCGGCCACGCCGTAAGCCAGGAAGGTGGCCGCGAGCGCCACGAAACCTTCAGAGTGATCCGATAACCGGAAGCTCTTTCCTTTGGCGGCAAAGAAAATCAGGCTCAGGAGTTTGCCGGTACCGAAACCGAGCAGCACGCCAACAGCTATTCGCCACAGAACATCCAGGCCAACCCACTCCCCCAACCATGCGCTGGGAGATGCCCCCACCAAGCTGATGAGGATGGCCAGATAAACAAATGGGAAGGCCAGGCCATCATTCAAACCGGCCTCTGAGGTCAAGGCGAAGCGAACCTCATCCTCATCCGGGTCCTCTTCCGTGTCTGCGGGTTTTCCTACTTGGACCTCGGAGGCCAACACCGGGTCAGTGGGTGCAATCGCGGCCCCAACGAGGATGGCGGCGGCCAGACCCAGCCCCAACACCCACAAGCCCATCAGCGTCATCGCAAGTATGCACAACGGCATGACGATCCCCAGCAAACGCCAGGTAGTGGACCAACCCCGCCAATGGAAGGGCCTGTCCAGGGCCAGTCCCGCACCCATGAGTGAAATGATGACGCACACTTCCGTCAAATGCATCGCGAAGTCCGCATGGAGAATAGGGTCCGGGTCCGGCAAATCAGGAAGCAAGGTGAATGCCAGAATGCCGCTACCCAGGAAGACCATGGGCATTGAGAGAGGCATGTGGCGCAACAATTTTGGCAGGACAGCGGCGGCCAACACCGCAAAGCCTGCCGAGAGGAACAAGATGCTGGGGACTTCAAACACGAATGGTCTACTTCCTGACGAGCCGTTCGACTCGTCTCAGAAGCCTAGTTGGAAGTCAGCGCTGCGTCGATCAGAACTTCGGCCGCTTGACGCGCCTGCCCCGCGGCATCGGATGTCCCCGCGATGGCCGCCGTGGTCTGGGCGCCCTCGGCGAGAATGGCGAGCTGGGGCGCCAAATACGGTGGGGCGCCGGCATCTACCGCCAGGCGTGCAACATACTCCTGGAATGATTCCTTGTGTTTCCGTGCATATTCGGCCACCTCGGGGCTGATGGCACCGAGTTCAGCAAAGCTGTTGATGAAGCCGCACCCCCGGAACGAGTCCTGGCAGAACCATCCCGCAAGGTAGTCAAAAATGGCGAGGAGCCGCGTTTTGGGCGTCCCGGCTTGTTGCACTGTGGCGTCCAGCCCTTCGGTCCAGGACTGATGCCGATGCTCCAGCACGGCCATGACGATGCTGCTCTTTGAGGGAAATTCCCCGTAGAGCTTCTTCAAAGACACTCCTGCCGCCGAGCGGAGTTCGTCCATCCCGACGGCCTGGATTCCCTTGGAGTTGTAGAGCCCGTCGGCGGTGGCAACGATGCGTTCTCGAACCTCGGAAGAATTCATGTACCCATTCTACTTGCATTGAGAACGAACGTTCTCTACTATGGAAAACACCAAGGGAGAACGATCGTTCTCCACTTCGAGAAAAGGGACAAATCATGGGCTTCATCAAGGTTGGCACCGAGAACACCACGGACATTGAGCTCTACTACGAAGACCACGGAACAGGTCAGCCCGTAGTCCTCATCCACGGCTACCCCTTGGACGGCGGCTCCTGGGAGAAGCAGACCGCAGCCCTCCTCAACGCCGGATACCGTGTGATCACCTACGACCGCCGCGGCTTCGGCAAATCCAGCAAGCCGACCACCGGCTACGACTACGACACCTTCGCAGCAGATCTGAACACCGTGGTTGAAACCTTGGACCTGCAGGACGCCGTGCTGGTAGGTTTCTCGATGGGCACCGGCGAAGTGGGACGCTACCTCGGCACCTACGGTGAAGCCCGCATCGCCAAGGCCGCATTCCTGGCCTCCCTCGAACCCTTCCTCCTCCAGACTGACGACAACCCCACCGGCGTTCCGTCATCAGTCTTCGACGGCATCCGTAACGCCGCCATCGAGGACCGCTACGCCTGGTTCACCAACTTCTACAACGACTTCTTCAACACCGATAACTTCCTGGGCAACCGCCTCAGCGAAGAAGCCCTGAAGAATTCCTGGAATGTGGCCGCAGGCTCGTCCTGGTACGCGTCCTTCGCAGTGGTGGATTCCTGGCTCACCGACTTCCGCTCCGACATTGAGAAGGTCACCGTCCCTTCACTGATCGTCCACGGCACCGACGACCGCATCCTGCCAATCGATGCAACGGGACGCGAATTCACCAAGCGCCTCCCTTCGGCCGAGTACGTGGAAATCGAAGACGCACCGCACGGCATGCTCTGGACGCATGGCGCCGAAATCAACGAGGTCCTGCTCCGCTTCCTGGCGAAGTAAAGAATTCACGACGGCGGCAACTCGCCGCGCGTTCCACCTGAATCGCCGGAAGGGCTCCAGTTCGCTGGGCCCTTCCGGCGATTTCGCGTTGTTCCAGCGGTTTCGTGTTTGTTCCGGCGATGTCGCAATGAGTCGTTGGCCGGCTCTGTGGCACGATGACTTACAGCTTGCAAAGTCCATCGGATACGTCAGATCAGCAAGGAGAACCACACGTGAGAACGCCCATCAAGATCGCTGTGACCGGCGCAGCTGGCCAGATCGGCTACAGCCTCCTCTTCCGGATCGCCAGTGGTGCCTTGTTCGGTCCCGATACCCCGGTGCAACTCAGGCTCCTGGAGATCACCCCCGCGTTAAAGGCACTTGAGGGCGTTGTGATGGAGCTGGACGATTGCGCTTTTCCCACCCTGGACTCGGTGGAGATCGGCGACGACGCCGACCATATTTTCGACGCCGTGAATCTGGCCCTCCTCGTTGGCGCACGGCCGCGGACCAAGGGCATGGAACGCGGCGAGCTACTCAGTGCCAATGGTGCGATTTTCACCGCGCAAGGCCAGGCCCTCAACAGGGTCGCGGCCGACGACGTCCGGATCGGTGTAACGGGAAATCCGGCCAACACCAACGCTTTGATTGCCATGACCAACGCCCCGGACATCCCCGCAGAACGGTTCAGCGCGCTGACCCGGTTGGATCACAACCGCGCCCTTGGACAGCTCGCCAGGAAGACCGGCGCCCGGGTGGGGGACATCCGCAAGATGACCGTGTGGGGCAATCACTCCGCAACACAGTATCCGGACATCTTCCATGCCGAAGTCGCTGGCCGGAACGCGGCCGAGGTGGTGAACGATCAGGACTGGATTGAGAACCACTTCATCCCCACGGTTGCCCAGCGAGGAGCAGCGATCATCGACGCCCGGGGCGCCTCTTCTGCGGCATCGGCAGCTTCAGCCACCGTGGACGCAGCCCGGGATTGGCTCCTTGGCACACCCGAGGACGATTGGGTATCGATGGCCGTAGCCTCCGACGGTTCATACGGGGTGCCCGAGGGACTTATTTACTCATACCCGGTGACTACTTCGGACGGAAACTGGGAAATTGTTCAAGGACTGGAAGTGAACGACTTTAGCCGCGGGAAGATGGATGCTACAGCCAGTGAGCTTTTGGACGAGCGGGCTGCCGTGGCTGAACTCGGCTTGATCTGACATACGTCAGCGGCGCTGAGTTGGCGTGACCAGGCGTGCAAGCTCAGTGCCTGGCGCGGCAAGCCGGTCCACCGTGGTGAAGATAAAGTCCTGCATTGCTGCCGTGGCTGCCGAAGGAGCGATGTCGTTGCGTCGGGCCAGGTTGACGGTCCGTGTCAGCGACGGGTTGACCAAACGGGCACTACGCAGCCCAGGCCGGCCGATGACAACCATTGCCGGCACCACCGCCACGCCCAGTCCCCGTTCCACGAACCGCAGCACGGCGTCCATCTCCGCGCCTTCGACGGCGATCAGCGGTTCCAATCCTCTGGCGGAAAAGGCCGCCTCGGTGGCCACCCTCAGGTCATAACTTCTGTTGAAGGCCACCTGCGGAATGTTCGCCAGTTCTTCCAGGGTGAGCTCTTCGCGCTGCGCAGATCCAGCGGCCGACACAACCACCAGCTCCTCGGTCAGCAGCGGAATCAATTCCGTGCCGTGCACGGCGGGATCCGATCCACGGGTTACCACCAAGGCCAGGTCCAGCGCGCTTTCGTTCAGGGCATCAACCAGGAATCGCGAACCGCCTTCGGTGATGTGCAGTTCGACTCCGGGGTGCGCACTTCGGAAGGCGGCCAGCACATCGGCCACCAGTGAGACGCACAGGGTAGGTGGGGCGCCCAGGCGAATGCGGCCCCGCCGCAATCCCGCTAGCTCGTTCATCTGCTCCCGCGCAGTCTCTGCGTCTCCAAGCATGCGCCGGGCTATGGGCAGGAGGAGCTCTCCCGCAGTCGTCAGAGTTGCTCCCGAGGGTCCGCGATGGAACAGGGCCATTCCAAGATCGGCCTCAAGTGCTGCGATCTGCCGGCTAAGAGAAGGTTGCGCAAGATACAACTGCTCCGCCGCGCGTGTGAAGTGCCCCACTCGGGCGATGGCCTCGAAGGAGCGTAACTGCTCTAGCTTCATTCTCATAGCATAAATGCATCGTGGTGACTCAAATAATTCATTGGATACATGACGTACGGCCATTTAGCGTGATAGTCATGAACCTCAACACCACTCCAGAACGACTTTTGTCCACTTCGGTGCTCGTTATCGGCACCGGAGGCGCCGGTCTGCGCGCTTCCATTGAACTCGCCCAGCGCGGGGTCCAGGTGTTGGCGGTGGGTAAGCGTCGCAAACACGACGCCCACACGAGCCTGGCCGCCGGGGGCATCAACGCCGCGCTGGGCACCATGGACCCTGAGGACAGCTGGCAGCAGCACGCCGCTGATACCTTGCGGGAGTCCTACTTCCTAGCCGATCCCGCAATCGTGGAGACCGTAGCCCGCAACGCGGCACGAGGTATCGAGGACCTTGAACGGTGGGGTATGCCGTTCGCCCGGGAGGCGGATGGACGAATTTCCCAGCGATTCTTTGGCGCCCACAAGTATCGGCGTACCGCCTACGCCGGGGACTACACCGGGTTGGAAATCCAGCGCACCCTGATGCGCCGGGCGGCAGAGTTGAACGTCCCCATCATCGACACCGTCTACATCACGAGGTTGCTTGTTGCCGACGGCACCGTCTTTGGAGCCTACGGATTCGACGTCGTAGACGGTACCCCCGTGCAGATCCACGCTGATGCGGTCATCCTGGCAGCGGGCGGGCACACACGCATCTGGCGTCACACCTCTTCCCGACGCGATGAGAACACCGGGGATTCCTTCCGCCTGGCTGCGCTGGCCGGAGCCAGGATCCGCGACGCCGAGCTGGTCCAGTTCCACCCTTCCGGCCTCTTGGAGCCAGACGACGCAGCCGGCACCTTGGTCTCCGAGGCGGCGCGCGGAGAGGGAGGCATCCTCACCAACGCTCTGGGCGAGCGCTTTATGGAACGCTACGATCCCGAGCGCATGGAACTGTCCACCCGTGACCGGGTTGCGCTGGCCGCATTCACGGAGGTGGCCGAAGGTCGCGGGACCGAGAAGGGCGGCGTCTACCTGGATGTCTCCCACCTGCCTCGGGAAACCATTATGGAAAAGCTGCCCCGGGTCTACCGCACCATGATCGACCTGCAGATGCTGGACATCACCACCACCAAAATCGAAATTGCGCCCACCGCTCATTACTCGATGGGCGGGGTGTGGGTTGCACCGGAGGACCACGGAACGGGAGTGAACGGCCTTTATGCAATCGGTGAGGCATCCTCCGGGCTTCACGGCGCCAACCGTCTCGGCGGCAATTCATTGATTGAGTTGCTCGTCTACGGTCGTATCACCGGCGAACACGTGGCCCACTACGTTCATTCGCGCACCCATATTGTCCGGGATCCCGGGGCGATCGGAATAGCCCGCGGGGAAATGCAGACACTGCTCGGCGAACGTGGAACAGAGTCCGCCCGCAGGCTGCAGCGTGAACTACGAAACCTCATGACCGAACACGCCGGAGTTGTGCGCACGGAACAAGGACTGGAACGAGGACTGGAGAAATTGACCGCCTTGGAGGAACGTGCCCAACTGGTCACAGCCCACCCGGACATCGCAGGCTTCGATGATCTGGCCCACGCCTATGACCTCCTCGGCTCCCTGCTGGCAGCACGAGCCACCCTTGAGTGCGCGCTCGAACGCCGCGAAACCCGCGGAGCCCACAACCGGGCTGACTACCCAACGGCAGATCCCGCGCTGCAGGGGAACTTTGTCTGGTCCACAGATGAGGGCGTCAGTTTCGAAAGCCTGCCTCCGGCTCCGGATTCCATCCGGGCGCTCGCCGAGGCCAACGCGGACGATTCGGTCGCCGGTAAGCTCGTGGAGTAAGAAGCCTGATTGGGCGGAACTTGGGGTTAGGGAACTGTGACCACTATCTTCCCGCGCGTATGCCCTTCCATGTTGAGCCGGAAAGCATCAGCTGCCTTAGCCAATGGAAGGGCTTGCGCCACCTCCACCCGGATCTTGTGCTCGTCCACCAAGTCAGCGAGCTGCTGCAGCTCAGCTCCCACGGGATTGACCCACATCCAGGTACCGCCGTGGGCTTCCACCTCGCTGTCGGCGATGGAGGCGTGCCGGCCGTTCCCGGCCAGGACCTCCAAGGTTGTGTCAAGATTGCCACCCACGAAGTCGGCCACCACCTCCACGCCTTCGGGACGCAACGCCTTCACCTTTTCGGCAAGTCCGTCACCGTAGGCAACGGCCTCAGCGCCCAGGGACCGCAGGAAGTCATGGTTCTTTTCCGACGCCGTGGCGATCACCTTGGCGCCGCGCGCGACAGCGATCTGAATACCCAGGGAGCCCACTCCTCCGGAGCCGCCGTGGATCAGCACAGTCTCTCCCGACGTCAGACCCAACCGGTTAAGGACCTGAAGGGCTGTAAGTCCGGCCAAGGGGAGCCCGGCAGACTCATTCCATTCCAAGGATTGTGGCTTTCGGGCGAGCAGCCGCTCGGGGAGGGCAATGTACTCTGCAAAGCTTCCCCCGTGGACGTAGTCCTTACGGCCGTAGGAAATCACTTCGTCACCAGGTTTGAAGTGCGGAGCATCAATACCGACAGCTTCGACAACGCCGGCTACGTCCCAGCCGGGGATCGCCGGGAATTGGAGGTCCATGAACGAGTCCAAGTACCCGGCCATGATCTTCCAGTCCACGGGATTGACCGAGGTGGCCTTCACTTTAACCAGCACCATGCCCGGCCCGACCTTGGGCATGGGCTGGTCCGTTAGTTCAAGGACTTCCGGGCTTCCATATCGCTGGTAAGTGATCGCCTTCATGCCCGCCTCCTAGTCGAAGAAACCCACGATGTAGCCGATGAAGAACAGGAGAGTGAGCAGCACACCGGCACCGATGGCTCCCAGCCACAGGACCTGCGTACCTTTCCTGGGGCCGCCTTCGTCGTGGCCTTGGGGGCCGGCTGTTGAAGATTCGCCGGGAGGTGTTTCGCCAGGGGGCACTCCCCCGCCAGGCTCCAAGCCGGTGATCTTGTCCTCATACGGGTCGGGGTTGCTTCCGGACACATTCACTCCCTCGATCGCAGTGCTGGTGCTGTGTTCAGGGTATCGGGCGGAGCCGGGCAAGCCTAGCGGTCAGTGTGTAGGTGTGCGTCCCTCGTGGAAGTACGCAGCCGGTACAGGGCCGTGGTGGCCGTGATGTAGAGATCTGCACCGTCGGCCCCTCCAAAGCAGAGATTGGAAACCGTTTCAGGAACCTCGACGGCGGCCAGCAGCGCACCGTTGGGGGCGTAGACACGAACTGACGAGCCCGCTGACGTCCATACCCGCCCCTCGACGTCTACGCGGAATCCGTCCGAGGCCGCGTCGTCTTCGAGCTCAACGAACGTGCTGCCCGTCCCGCACGAGCCACCCACCACCGGGTAGACGGCAATGCGGAACGGTACTCCGTGGCCAGGGCCCGCCGTGTCCGCAACGTAGAGAAGCGATTCATCCGGGGAGAACGCGAGGCCGTTGGGATGCACCAAATCAGTGACCACAGGAGTCAGTTCGTCCCTGGCGGGGTCGAAGCGGAACACGTAGCAACCGCCGTATTCCTGCTCGCCCTCATGTCCTTCCACCGTCCCGGGCAGGATTCCGTAAGGAGGATCGGTAAACCAGACCGTCCCATCCCCTGCCACCACAACATCGTTGGGCGAGTTGAGCCGATACTCACCGAACGCATCAACGATCGGCGTCACCACGCCGTCGTGGTCCTTCTCGACGCGCCTGCGGCCGTGGCTGCACTGCACCACGCTGCCGTCGTGGTGGAGCGTTCGCCCGTTGGTGTACTCCACGCCGGTGGCGTATTCGCGCGTCGCGCCGGTGCCGGGAGAGAACTCGAGAATCCTGTTGTTGGGGATATCGCTCCAGCGAAGGGTCTGCGATGTCGGAATCCATAGTGGGCCCTCAGCCCAGACGGTTCCTTCAAACAACTTTTCCAGGGTTCCGGTGATCAGTTCATCCATGGGTTCGAGACTAATCGTTCGCAGGTTCCGAGCTGGGCTTGCGTGTCCGTTCCTTAGCGCCGAGCTTTCCGTCGGCGGGCATCACCAGAACCGCCACTACAGTGAGGGTGGCACTGACGAGTACCGCCAGGAAAACGGCTGATGAGGCTTGCACGGTGGTTTGCGGATCCGGGCCACCATGGGGACCGTTGGCATAGATGGCGTTGGCAATGGCACCGAAAACGGCCACACCAATGGAGCTGCCAATTGAACGTGCAAAGAGGTTGGTGCCGGTGACTACGCCGCGTTCATTCCATTCAACACTGGTTTGCGCGGCAATAAGGCTCGGCGTTGCCACCAGCCCAAGCCCGAGCCCGACGATGAAGCAAGCCGCCGCCACGAGCAGGATATTGGGGGTGGGGGCCGTGAGGGCTAGGACGGCAGCTCCGATCACTGTGATCGCTATGCCGATGAGGGCCGTGTTCCGAAAGCCGATGCGGAGGTAGAACCTGCCGGCTTGGGACGCGCTGATGGGCCAGCCAATGGTCAAGGCCGCCAAGGCGAGCCCGGCCAGCAGGGGTGAGGTCTTCAGTGACCCTTCCAGGAACGTTGGGACGTAGCTGGTAAGCCCGAGCATGACTGCACCAACGCCGAAAGAGATCATGGCCGTGGTCGCCAGCAGCCTGCGGGAGACAACCCACGGTGGGAGGACAGGTTCAGCGGCCCTCCTTTCCACCAGGAGAAACACAAGGAACAACACCGCTCCGCCGGCAAAAACCGAGATGCTGATCGCGGAGTCCCAAGGCCACGCTTGACCACCCTGAAGGGCTCCGAGGATGAGCAGGCTCAACGAAATCGTCAGCAGTCCAGCACCCAGGTAGTCAATGCGGTGCTTGGTCCGCTCCACGTTCTCGTGGAAAGTACGCAGGAGCATCCAACCAGCCAGCAGGCACAGCGGGATGTTGATCAGGAAGATCCAGCGCCAGATTCCCAGAGATGCGAAGACCCCTCCAAGAGTGGGTCCCACAACGGAAGAAACCGCCCAGACACTCGCCAAATACCCCTGGACCTTCGCCCGTTCCGCCAAGGTATAGATATCGCCCGCAATGGTGATAGCAACGGGCTGGACCGCGCCGGCCCCAAGCCCCTGGAGCACACGGAACGCAATGAGCGCCGGCATGCTCCAGGCCAGCCCGCAGAGAATCGAGCCAAGCAGGAACAGGCCAATCCCGCCCAAAATCATTGGCTTTCGGCCTACGACGTCCGAGAGTTTGGCGTACACGGGCACGGACACTGCCTGTGCCAACAGATACGCGGAAAACAGCCAAGGAAACGAGGAAAAACCGCCGATGTCCGCCACGATTGACGGCACCGCCGTGGCAACGATGGTGGCATCGATCGCTACCAGGCCCGTGGCCAACATCAGCGCAATCAGGATGGGTCCCCGTTGGGAGCGGAATCCGACGCCGTCGTCAGTCGCTATGCTCACCTGATCCCCTTCGCGTTGCTCCACTGGTCTGCTTCCGAGGTGCGTAACCTCATTCCCCAGTAAATTAGTCCCTCAAACCTCGACGGCGGGCCACCCGGTGGTTCCGTAGGGAACCAAGGTGACCCGCCGTCGTCGAGCGCTAAGTCAGTCGTTGATCAGGTCGTGGACAACGATCGTCTGGTCGCGGTCCGGACCGACGCCGATGGCCGAGAAGCGCGTACCGGACAGCTTCTCCAGTGCCAGCACGTAGTTGCGGGCGTTCTCCGGGAGATCCTCCAGGGTGCGGGCCGTAGTGATGTCCTCGGTCCAGCCATCGAAGTACTCGAAGATGGGGACCGCGTGGTGGAACTCGGTCTGCGTCATGGGCATCTCGTCGTGACGAACGCCGTCAACCTCGTAGGCAACACAGACCGGGATCTGCTCGATGCCCGTGAGGACGTCCAGCTTGGTGACGAAGTAGTCCGTGAAACCGTTGACGCGGGAAGCGTGGCGGGCCAGGACGGCGTCGTACCAACCGCAGCGGCGGGGACGGCCGGTATTGACACCGAACTCGCCACCGGTCTTCTGCAGGTAAACACCCATGTCGTCGAACAGTTCCGTGGGGAACGGGCCGGCGCCAACACGGGTGGTGTAGGCCTTGATGATGCCGATGGACCGCGAGATGCGGGTTGGACCAATGCCCGAGCCTACGGACGCGCCGCCGGCGGTGGGGTTGGATGAGGTGACGAACGGGTAGGTGCCATGGTCAACGTCCAGGAACGTTGCCTGGCCGCCTTCCATGAGCACAACCTTGCCCTCATCCAGGGCGTTGTTGAGGACCAGTGTGCTGTCGATGACCAACGGGCGCAGGCGCTCAGCGAAGGACAGGAAGTACTCCACGATCTCGTCCACCACGATGTCGCGGCGGTTGTACACCTTGACCAGGAGCTCGTTCTTCTGGCGCAGCGAGCCTTCCACCTTCTGGCGGAGGATGGATTCGTCAAAGACGTCTTGGACGCGGATGCCGAGGCGGGCCACCTTGTCCATATACGCCGGACCGATGCCGCGCCCGGTGGTACCGATTGCCCGGCTGCCAAGGAAGCGCTCAGTGACCTTGTCCAGGACTTGGTGGTAGGGCGCAACAAGGTGGGCGTTGGCCGAAACACGGAGGCGGGACGTGTCTGCACCGCGGGCTTCAAGGCCGTCGATTTCCTGGAAGAGGGCCTCCAGGTTCACCACACAGCCATTGCCGATAATAGGGACTGCGTTGGGGCTCAGGATGCCCGCGGGAAGGAGCTTCAGCTCATACTTCTCACCGCCAACAACCACGGTGTGCCCGGCGTTGTTACCGCCGTTGGGCTTGACCACATAGTCAACACGGCCACCGAGCAGATCGGTTGCTTTGCCTTTACCTTCGTCGCCCCACTGGGCTCCGACGATCACGATAGCGGGCATGGGATCCTCCCCCATTCTTTCGGGCTTGCTCCGGTTGGATCACCAGAGTCAGGCGCCGTACATGAGAATGCCCCGACGTAGCTGGTGCAGCCGGACCAAAGGAACGGCATGCGCAAGAGTTTCGGGGCTCTTACCAGCCAAGTTTAGCCGATGACAACGGTTTCTCTGGTGTTTGGCCGGCGTTGGGGTGCCGTTGTGGATAAGTCAAGGAACGGCGAGCGCCACAGGACCGGCCGAGGAACTGCCCAGTTGCAGGCTCAGCAAACCGGCACTGTCCACCAGCCCCACTCTGATGGCTGAGACCTTGTACTCCCCCGCCGCCGCCGTAACATCGGCCGGTTTGGTCCCGGGCCAGTTCTTGTCCGGTTGAACGTTGACGTTGATGGCCACCAAGGTCCGGACTGCCGTCAGGACAGGCCCGACGGTAGTTTCACAGTCATTATCTGCGTGAGAAAAGCCTCCTCGGGCTGGGTTGCACTTTAGGGTTAATAGTGATGACGCCGCACACACTTCCAGGCAACACGCCGCGCCGCATTCAGAGGGCGCGCCGAAGCGGGCCCCGTTCACGCCCATAGTCCGGTAAGGTTAGTTAGCCCCCAACAGCACCCTTTGAGGTTCGGCTGCGGCATGCCCGCGGCACCTTGGAACGGTGCGCTGTGACACCTAGGAGACCTAACCCCTGATGCAAGAACTGGCGACTGAATCACCCGAAGAAATCCTCTGGAACCGCCGCTACGAACCGCACATCGCCGAGGTCAACGAGCTGTGCGACTCCATCAAGGTCCAGAAGCCGGGCAGTGAGGTCCTTTACATCGACCCCGCCCACAGCATGGATGATTGCCGCATCGTCAGCCTTTTCTCCAATCAGCGCACCAACACTGGCGAAGGGTTCATCAACCCGGGTGACGAGGAAGCCACCACCCGCATGCTCGGCATGCAGTGGCAGCTGGGCCTCCGTCCCGAGCTCATGATGCCCTGGAACGCCTACCCGTGGATTGAACCCAACGAGGAACCGGGAAAGCTCACGCCGGCCAACATCACCGAGGGCCTCAAGCCGCTCCTGCGCCTTCTGCAGCTCCTTCCGCGCACGTCCGCGTTGGTGGCGCACGGCAACGAGGCACACCGCCTTGCCGATCAGCTCATGAAGGCTGCCCCGGCCAGCATCGCCCGCCGCGGCTTCAAGACCTTCAAGGTCCGCTCGCTCGGTGGCCGCTCCTTCGCCGGCACCCCGGCCCGCCAGCAGGAATACCTGGATGCCATCCACGGCGCCTACGCCGAGGCCATGGCACGCACGGGAATTCCCCGCAAGGCGTAGCAGCCTCACAACGCATTTACGACGGCGACCCCCACCTTTCGGTGAGGGTCGCCGTTGTTATGTGCTTGAATCCCTAGCGGGCTTCGAGCGCCGCCTTGGCCTTCGGGTCCGAGTCGTTCAGGAACTTCTCGATCCGCTCCGGCTCCTCAGCTTCGCCAATTGCCGACGCTGCCCGGCCCAACGCGTACAGAGCACGCAGGAAGCCCTGGTTGGGCTCGTGCTCCCACGGGATGGGTCCGACGCCGCGCCAGCCGTTGCGGCGCAGGGAATCCAGGCCGCGGTGGTAGCCAACGCGGGCGTAGGCATAGGACTCGATGGTCCGGCCTTCGGCCCAGGCTTCCTCCGCAAGGATGGCCCACAGAAGAGACGACGTGGGGTTCTTCGCCACCAGGTCCAGTGCTTCGTGGCCGAGTGCCAGATGCTGGTAGATCTCGGATTCGGCGGGCAGGAGCGTGGGCTCCGGCCCCATCAGGTTCTTCCGGAATTCGTCAGACATTAGAAAGTCTTGCCGACCGATCCGAGCTGCTGGGCGGCTTCGACGATGCGCGCGGCCATGCCTGCTTCGGCCGAAGCGCCCCAAACGCGGGGATCGTAGGTCTTCTTGTTGCCCATTTCGCCGTCGACCTTGAGCACGCCGTCGTAGTTGGAGAACATGTGGCCGGCCACCGGGCGGGTAAACGCGTACTGGGTGTCGGTGTCGATGTTCATCTTGATCACACCGTAGGAAACGGCGTCAGCGATTTCCTGCTCGGTGGAACCGGAGCCGCCGTGGAACACGAGGTCGAACGGGTTTTCCTTGCCGATCTTGGCGCCAACCTCGGACTGGATCTGCTTGAGCAGTTCCGGACGGAGCTTGACGTTGCCCGGCTTGTACACGCCGTGGACGTTGCCGAAAGTCAGGGCTGTGAGGTAACGGCCGTTTTCGCCGGCTCCGAGGGCCTCAATCGTGGCGAGGGCGTCTTCGGTGGTGGTGTAGAGCTTCTCGTTGATTTCGTTCTCAACGCCGTCTTCCTCGCCACCAACAGTGCCGATTTCAACTTCGAGGATGATCTTCGCGGCCGCAGCGCGTTCAAGCAGTTCGCGGCCGATGCGAAGGTTCTCGGAGAGCGTCTCGTGCGAGCCGTCCCACATGTGCGAGTTGAAGATCGGGTCCTTGCCGGCCTTGACTGCTTCCTCCGAAGCGGAAAGCAGCGGGAGGACGAAGTCTGCCAACTTGTCCTGCGGGCAGTGGTCCGTGTGCAAGGCGATGTTGACGTTGTAGTTCTTGGCAACTTCGCGGGCAAACGCGGCGAAACCGAGGGAACCGGCAACCATGTCCTTGACCGAGGCGCCGGACCAGTAGGCTGCGCCACCGGTGGAAACCTGGATGATGCCGTCGGATTCTGCCTCGGCGAAACCGCGTATCGCAGCGTTCAGAGTCTGCGACGACGTGACGTTGACTGCGGGGAAAGCGAATCCGCCAGCCTTTGCGCGGTCGATCATCTCGGAGTAAATCTCTGGGGTTGCAATGGGCATGGTGACTCCTATGCTGAATTCGTCTGTGGGTTGGTAACCCTGGAGTAGACCGCTTACGGCTAGCACCCATCCTAGCGATATCCGCCGGGACGCCGTGTTTCGGGTCACTGGGGGCTCTTAACACTTCCGCCGAGTCGGCGTTCAGCACGGCAACCCCGATTCATCCACACGATGGATATACTTCTCGGATGGAGAACCCCTCGAACGCCAACAACGAACCGCGCCCCATGTCGGCCCCATCCGGCCCACCTCCTCCCCCGACCTACGGCACCTATCAGCATCCAACCGGCCCTTTTCAGCAGCCGGGGACCTTCCCACCTCAGCCGAAACGCACACTGAGCCGTACGGTGATCATTGCCATCGCAGCCGGAGCAGCGGTAGTCCTGGCGGCCGCCACAGTTGGGCTGGTCTTCCTGTTTACGCCGGCTAAAGACGGTGGCACGGCTGCTACTACGTACTTCCAGGCCCTTGTAGACGGGGATGCCAAGAAGGCGTTGAGCGTATCGGATCCGGGTGTCCCGGAAAATGAGGCAGTTCTCCTGCAGGACAACGTCTACAAGGAGGCGGGCCAGCACATTGACGGCTTCCGGATCCTTGAGTCAAAGGGCGAGTACGTCAGGGCCGAGGTAACGCAGAACGGCCGAAAGCAGGAGAACATCCTGATGATGACCAAGTCACCTGACGGCGAATGGAAGGTAGGGGCCAAGAACTTCCAGAAAATCCGGCTCAGTTCCAACCGCCCAGTGAAGACGTTCACCGTTAACGGCGTAGACGTAGCGGCCCCTGAGTCAGGAAGCTCATTGACGGGTTCCCAGCTGCTCCTGCCGGCCTTTCCCGGTGAGTACAAACTCGGTATATCCGGGGACAAATACACAACAGTTGAAGAGAAGAAAGCCTTGGTCAGCATCGACCGGAGGATTTCCGACACTTCCGAAACCCTGAAGGTACTGCCCAGCCAGCTCCTCCTGGACGAGACCAAGGCCCTTCTCCAAAAGAAGCGCGATGCATGCATCGCGTCAGCTCCGGCTACTACCACACAGTCGTTCAGCAGCGGTTGTTCCGGGTTCAATCTTTACCAGTCCCGCCCCACCCGCAATGTTAAGTGGACCATCGACCAAGAGCCCACCTTCACGCTCTCCCTGTCCAAGGACGTTTGGTACATCCAGTCAGAGGATAAGGGCAAAGCTACGGTTAGCTACGAAGTGAACCGCGGCAACGAGGCCACCCCCAAATGGGAGCCCCATGTTGAGGTGAGGGAAGCCCGCGTCTCAGGTGAGATCCAGATCGTCGACGGAAAATCGACTCTAAAAGACAATTAGGACCGCAGCTGCCCGGGGCGATACTGACAGCTCGGCTAGCTGACGGGCTGCTGGAACACGTGCCGGCGGACCCACGCGTGCATGGCAATGGCCGCCGCGGAAGCCGCATTCATGGAGCGGGTAGAGCCGAACTGCTCGATGGACAGCGTGGCGACGGCGGCATCGTGCACCTCGGGCGTCAGCCCCGGGCCTTCCTGTCCGAACACCAGCACACAGTTCCTGGGAAGGTCGTAGGTCTCCAGCGGCACCGAATCCGGGAAGATGTCGATGCCGATGACCGCCAGGCCCTCCGCCTCAGCCCACTGGACAAAGTCCTCAACAGTGGGGTGATGGCGGACGTGCTGGTAGCGGTCGGTGACCATGGCCCCGCGACGGTTCCACCGGCGTCGACCAATAATGTGTACTTCTTTGGCGAGGAAGGCATTAGCGGTTCGCACCACTGTGCCGATGTTGAGGTCGTGCTGCCAGTTCTCGATCGCAATGTGGAAATCGTGACGCTTGGAATCCAAATCCGCCACGATCGCCTCGTGCTTCCAGTAGCGATACTGGTCCACCACGTTGCGGCGGTCACCATCCCTCAACAGGTCCGGGTCCCAGTGCTCGCCTTCCGGCCAGGCACCCTCCCAAGGCCCGACGCCGACCTCGGCTTTCGGTTCTGCCTCACCTTCCGGTGCGATCTCCAGAGGAGACACGGCAGGCGTGGGCAGGGCTGAGTTGGGGGGAAGGTCAGTCACCCCTCAACTTTAGCCCTGCCCGGTTGCCTGCCTGAGCGCGCGGAGTTGGGCGGCCCTTAGACCATCTTCCACTTATTGATGCGGTAGGAGTTGCCCAACTGCTCAAAGAGTCCGGGGTGGGCGTCCCAGTATTCCTTGTGCCCGCTGACGCCGAGCATCTGCGGGGTTCCCCACGGTGTCACGGAGAACAGGTTCACGGCCTGAATCGCTTCGCCGCGGGCATTGGTGCAGGTGAAGCCAATTACTACGGCTGCACCGCGCCGGAACTCACGGATTTCCGGCATGCTGGTCTTGAAGTCGGCCGTGCACTTATGGCCCACCAGGTTCTGGGGCAGCTCGCTTGCGGTCATCCCCTTGAAGCGGGCTTCGATGTCCTGGATGGCCTTCTTGACCTCTGCGGGATCCTTGCCGTACTTGCCTTCTTCTGACTCAGCGAAGAACGCGTAGGCGAGCGCAATTCCGTCCCCGTCAGCTTCCACGGTCCCTTGTGCTTTCTTCTGGATCTCCTCACCGGTAGTGGGGTCCTTGGTGATGCCGAACGACTCGTCGTGGGTCCACTCGGCCAAGTACTGGAAGGACGATTCGCCTGTGACCCACTTGCTGAACAGCGGATCACCATCTGCCGGAACGTTGCTGGGTCCGGCAAGTTCGTTCCAAACCTCAGGCAGGGGGATGGCGTCAGCGGGGATTTCAGAGGAAGCGGAGGCTTCGCCGGAAGGTTCGGCAGAAGGCTCCGCTGCTGCCTCGGACGCCTCGTCGGAGGAAGTCACCGACGGCACCGGACTATCCACCGCCGTGGGCTTGGTCATGGACGGAACCAGCCACGTGAATGTCACCACCAGGGCAATGATCACGACGACGGCCACACCACCCAGGATGAGGAACAACGACTTCCTGTTGTGGTCGCCCGGGTTCTGGCCGGGTCCGCCGGGTCCGCCAGGTCCGCCGGATCCACCAGGTCCACCGGATCCACCAGGTCCACCCGGGTATCCCGGCTGGCCCGGGTAGCCGCCGCCCGGCGGCGGGAAGCCCGGCTGACCTGGATAACCTGGCTGCCCCTGCTGCCCCTGCTGCCCCTGCGGATAGCGGTGCACGGTTTCGGCGTACTCGCCGTCGGGGTGTTGCCCGGGCTGGTTCTGTGGCTGCTGCGCCGGGAATGCCTGTGTGGCGGCAGGTTGCGAGGGGAACGCCTCAGTCTGGGCTTCCGGTTGGTACATGGGCTGCGTCTGGCCCGGCTGGTACTGGCTGTACTGGTCCTTGCCGGTGTCGTAACGCGGCTGCGGCACGCCGTTCGGGTCATAGGGAGGCTGCGGCGCTCTGTTGTTGTTGCTCATGACAGGCCCTTTCACATGCGGTAAGTGGGGACCTGCGGGAGCGCGGCGACATACTAATCCACCATGTCGATCCCCCGACCCAAGGTGGTGGCACACCAGCGCCGCAACCAGCGTAGACCAGCCCAACGCGCACGACACAAGTCAAAAGGGTTATCCACATGGGCAGAACTTCCCACATAAGGGGGCTTTCAGGATGTTGGGGCAGCAGATTGGTGAAAGACTGGGTGGCAGTGCACAAACAATCCCAGCCGGAGGCAAATATGGCAGAAGAAACCACGTCCACATCGGTGTACCGGAATGGCCACGAAATCGAATGCTGGCTCACGGACATGGACGGCGTCCTGGTTCACGAAAACCAGGCGATTCCCGGTGCCGCTGAGCTCATCCAGCGCTGGGTGGACACGTCCAAGCGCTTCCTGGTTCTGACCAACAACTCCATCTTCACGCCTCGCGACCTCGCAGCCCGCCTTCGCGCGTCCGGCCTGGAAGTCCCTGAGGAAAACATCTGGACCTCTGCGCTGGCCACCGCACAGTTCCTGAAGGACCAGGTCCAGTCCTCGGACTCGGGCAACCGCGCCTACACCATCGGCGAAGCCGGTCTTACAACTGCCCTGCACGAGGCCGGGTTCATCCTCACTGACACCGATCCCGATTTCGTGGTGCTCGGCGAAACCCGCACCTACTCGTTCGAAGCGATCACCATGGCCGTCCGCCATATCCTGGCCGGCGCCCGCTTCATCGCCACCAACCCGGACGCCACTGGCCCCTCCAAGGACGGCCCCATGCCGGCCACCGGTGCCATAGCGGCCATGATCACCAAGGCCACGGGCCGGGAGCCCTACATTGTGGGCAAGCCGAACCCCATGATGTTCCGCTCCGCCATGAACCAGATCGACGCCCATTCCGAGACCACGGCCATGATCGGCGACCGCATGGACACGGACATCGTGGCAGGCATGGAAGCGGGCCTGCACACGGTTTTGGTGCTCAGCGGCATCACGCAGCGCGAAGAAATCGTGTCCTTCCCGTTCCGGCCCAACCAGATCCTGAACTCTGTGGCCGACCTGAAGAGCCAAATCTAAGACAACGAGGACAAACAATGGCTGTGCTCAATCTGCGTCCCCTGGCCGGTGGCCGGATTCTCAGGGGAAGCCAGCCGTTCGGTTTGGATGCCGCGGCGACGTCGAATTTCCTGGCGGAGCACGGCATCCAGGCCATTGTGGACCTGCGGAGTGAGCTTGAGCGCTCTTTGGTTCCGTGGATGGTTCAGAACAACAACGACGGCGTAGGCGTGAGGGGCGCCGTCGTCCCGCCCGCCGTCGAGCTCATCCATAACCCGCTGGACCCGAACGCCATTGCCGGATCACTCCAATCCGTCGAGACGCCCCAGGACCTTGGCGAGCTGTATTTGGGGTGGATCCGGCTGCGTCCCGAGTGGGTGGCCGACGCCCTGCGACCGGTGGCTCGTGGCAAACGCACCTTGGTGCACTGTTCACTGGGCAAGGACCGGACGGGTGTGGTGTCGGCGATCGGGCTCCTGGCAGCAGGTGGAACCGAGGACCATGTGGTGGCGGATTATGCGGCCACCACCGCCAACCTGCCGGATGTTCTGGCAGTCATGGCGGAAACGTGGCGGCTGAGCGTCCCTTCAACACCGGCGGAGTATTTCAGCCCCGACCTCATGGTCCTGCAGAGCCCCGAAGCTGCAATGCGCCATTTCCTGGCCGGCTTTGCGCAGGAGTTCGGCGACGCGCGGAGCTTCCTGCGTGAGGCGGGACTTACCGCCGTCGAGGTTGAATCGCTGGCTCTGTAATACTTGGGTGGATGAGTAGGACGAACTGGCTCGCTGACGTCAAACCCCTGCCCGGAGGGTGGGTTCTTCGCTCGGCTATCGTCCTGGCAACCATACTTTTCCTGGTGTTGGGGATCCGCTGGCAACAGCACGATCTTTCGTCGTTCCAGGGCTGGTTGGAGCTGGTAGTCCCGTACCTGCCGCTCCTGGCGCTCCTCCTCGGCGCCATGCAATCCGCTGTTGCCTGGTGTCTGGCTCTGGCCGTCATCACGGTGCTGGGCGGGGACGCGTCCCTTGTGGTGGCCATGATCTTCCCCACCATGGTGGTGGTGGCCTTCTGTTCCTTCCTTCTTCCGTGGAAGCTTGCCATCAATTTCTCGCTGTTCGTGCCCAGTGTCTTGCTGGGTTTGTACATATCAACTCCGGAGATGGCTGACCAACCGGCCGTTCTGCTGGCGCTGGTGGTCTTCCTTGCGGCCGCGGCGTGGCGCAGCGTCAACGTCTACCGGCACCGCTATGAGCAAAGCACACACCATATCCGTGATTTGCAGGAGCAACAGGCGCTAGTCCGGAGTGAGGAACGGACCCGCCTCGCCCACGAGCTTCATGACATCGTGGCCCACGACGTGACCATCATCGCCATGCAGGCGCGGCGCGCCGAGTTCGTGAACGACCCAGCCAAGACATCCCAAATCCTGGAAGGCATAGGGACTGCAGCGCAGCAGACCCTTCAGGATCTGCGTAGCCTGGTGACCCTCCTCAAGGACGAAGAAAGGGACGAGCCGGGAGCCCTCCCACAGATACCGGGCAGTGAAGGACAAACCGCTGGGTTTCTGGACGCTCCTGCCATGTCCGGTGAAACCACTACTGCGGTTGGCTTGGTTCACGATCTGGACGGAGTTGTGGAAGCACTGGACCGTGCGGGCTTCCAGGTTAGTTTGGTGGTCGAAGGTGAAGTAGCCCGCATCCCGGCCAGCCTGCGCCAGGCGCTTCGCCGGACGGTACGGGAAATGGGGACCAACGTGCTT
>Ga0247742_10000583_pt1 | contig 28736 bp, 22 predicted proteins | sample UWRJL208509C2_FD_180944 | JGI IMG/M metagenome (GOLD analysis project Ga0247742, IMG submission 180944) | Plant litter microbial communities from Arlington Agricultural Research Station in Wisconsin, United States - UWRJ-L208-509C-2 | ecosystem: Environmental > Terrestrial > Plant litter >...
CCTGAGCCGGTTCGAGCCAAACACCGCAACCTGCTGGCGGCATGCATCGTCCATGCGCTTCATGACGGGTATACCGACGGGCTCTATGCCTTCCTCCCGATATGGCAGAGCCAGTTCCGTCTCTCTTATGCCAGCCTGGCCGTCGTGCGTGCGCTCTATTACGGCACGATGGGCGGCCTTCAGCTCCCCGCCGACCGGCGCATGCGAGGGGTATCCGCGCGCACGTCTTTGGTTCTGGCGACGATGATCGCTGCCGGCGGGTTCTGCCTCATGGCGCTGCCGCTCGGCTTTGCAGGTCTTTGCATCGGCCTGTTCGTGGCCGGGATCGGATCGAGCATTCAGCATCCGCGCGGCTCGATGCTGGTCGCCGAGACCTATGGTGCGGCCTCGCGACGGCCGCTCGGCATCTACAATTTCTCCGGCGATCTCGGCAAAGCGACATTGCCGGCGTTGGCTGCGCTGCTGCTTCCGCTGCTCGCATGGCGGCCAGTCCTGGGCCTTATGGCGCTGCTGGGGTTAGCCGTGAGCGGCGTCCTGATCGGATTGGCGCCGTCGGTCGCTGCTCCTGGCGATACCGATACACTGCGGCCCCCAGCTCGCCATGCGCGTAGGGGCTTCGGTCTGCTCGCCCTGATCGGCGGCCTCGATACGGCGACCCGCATGGGCTATCTGCTCTTCCTGCCCTTTCTCATCCATGGTCGCGGCGGCAGTTCCGCGACGGTCGGCGTCGCGCTGGCGCTGCTGTTCATCGGCGGAGCCTTCGGCAAGGCGACCTGCAACTGGCTTGGCGAGCGGCTGGGCGTGATCCGAAGCGTCATGGCGACCGAGGCTGCGACCGCCTTGCTGATCATCGTGACGCTCTTCACGCCGCTTACGGCTACGCTCGTGGTGCTGCCACTGCTCGGCATCGTGCTGAATGGGACATCGTCGGTTCTCTACGGCACCGTGCCCGAACTCGCGCCTGACGGCGACACCAGCCGGGCCTTTGCGATCTTCTATACCAGCGTCATCGGATCGGGTGGCGTCGCCCCGATCCTCTATGGCGCGGTCGCCGACCATAGCAGCCAGGCGATCGGGATCGTGTCGGCCGGACTGACCGCGGCGGCGATCATCCCGTTGGTCGCTGCGCTGCGTCCGTCGCTACGATCGGCCGATTGAGGAGGCTCACCATGCAGGAAAACGCAACCATCCGATCCGGCCAATGCCATTGTGGCGCTGTGCGGAATTCGAATCCGGCCGCGGGCCGCTGACTCACGAGCGGCTCTTCGCCTTCGCCGAAGCGACCGATTCCGAACCCTACGCACTGCTACTCGGCGCCATTTTCGGGCAAGCCGACCTCGCGATCGACTGCGCGGACACGAAGTTCTGCATGATCATGATGATATATTTCGAGGAGTTCGCGCGCGAGCGCGGCGGCGATATCGCCTATCTCGATCCGCCCAATCTCGCTGGCGGGTTCGATCGTCTGTTCAAGGATTTTGGTGCACTACTCAACGACCGCGAACGCTTTTTGCAAAACTGGCTGGCGAACCGAACGGGATCAATCGGTCTTGACGCGCTACGTCAGCGCATAGTCAATCGCCGAGGCCGCAAGGCTGGTGAGCCGCGCAAAAAGTGATTCCGCTAGCTGTCCGCCGTCATGGGGCATGTCAACGGCGCACCAGATCGAGATAGCCACCGGCTGCGAGTTTGCGCGCCTGCCCGATCAGCCGGTGGGTACGCGTGCGCAGATAATCCGAACCGCCGGACCAGTCTCGGCTGACGAGCGCCGTGCCGAACAAGTGTTCGGCGATTGAGCGATGACGCGACGTTACCGCGAGCGCGTCAAGTACGCGTAGAATCTCCGTCCAACGCCGCGCTTTCGCATTCGACGGGAACAGAGCGGCGGGTATGCGGCGATATCGCAAGAACGCCGCAAACCGACGCAAGGCAAGCAACCGGATCTCCAGGCGGTCGGTGCCGCTCATTTGATACGTGAGGCTGACCGGGCCATTGAGGAGCGTGCCATGTGCAATGCTCAGTCGGATCGAACGTGGGCCTATTCCCAGCAGTACTTGTTCGCTTCCTGATGGCAGCGAAAGATGCGTGATCGGACCCGGTGTCGCGTGAAGGTCGAAGCTATCTCTATCGCTGCCCACGGTTGGGACGGCATCGACGATGATTACCAGGGGATCGAGGTGCGGTTGCCAGAAGAGACGGGCGCTCTCGGCTGGGCATTCAGGGTCTTCTGCGAAACTGTAATCCCCATTGCGGGTCGGGCGGCGGGCCGGTGAGGAATTCGATTTTTCGCATACCTTGCTCAACGCGGTTCATTGCGGCTTCGCCGGCTCCAGTCTGGTAGTCGGCGCGACGGCGCAGAATCTCCCACGCGACCCCACCGGAGCCGCATAGACTATCCGATGACGGCGTGCTGCGGACGACGAGTGGCGGAATCAAGCGATGTGCTGCCATGACGCGCTCCTGCTGTGACGCAGAAAGTCAGGCATCCTTGGCGGCGTATGTCATATATTTCCGCTATATTCTGGATATAACCGACTAAATTTCTGGATCTTTGTTGAAATCCGCCGTTTACGCGCTGATTCAACGAGCGGATGCTCTGAATTCGAGCGCAGTGCGCGCTAGTCGGATTATTTACCAAGTTGGTGCTCGGGTCTGGACGGCAATTGGTCGCGGCGTATGGACTTGAAGCAGACGCAGCTGTGGCATTTATTTGATCGCGGTTTTGGTTGGTTTGGGGTTAAGCTGAGGGCATTCCTAGCGGGCACCGCCGCGCCGTTCAGGGGCTGCCGGCGCGAAGCGCGATGGCAAGCTCGCGCAATAGCGTGGCATGGGGGCATGGAGCATCGGAGCAACGGGGTATACGCTGGCGAAGCCGATGCGGATACGGCTGGCAGTTTCCACAACGCAGGCGGCGACCTTGATGAGCCGGAGACAAGCAGAGGTGAACTCGGCATTTTCCGTGCGGCAGTGGCAAGCATGGACTGACGGATTTCCCGCATCAATCAGTAGGTGGCGGTATGGAGGATGTGGCGCATCTGGTTGGCATTGGCCGAGCAGCGGGAGGTGCGGTCGCTCTTCAACTGGGTCTTGTGCAGCCTGATGAGGTTTTCGCCTTGGTCGCGCGCGCAGTAGAGCGTGCCATAGATATGCACAGGTGCCCCAGCCTCAATCGAGGTGACGATGAAGCGGCTGTCGAGGCCCAGGTGGTGGCTTCGATCCGCGCAGCCACCGACGTTTGTCCGCTCCCCGGACTTGGCGGCATAACGGGGCTTGGCATAGCGGCGGAGCATGCCCAGACAGCCCGATGCCGGGTCCAGCGCCCCGTTGGTGGCGTAGGCATTGGCGCAGACGACGATGCCGTGCTCGGCATGGAGCACCGTGATGCCGGGCAGGCCGGAGACATAGTCAATGTCGTTATTGCCGTACCACGTCGTGATCTCAGACCGCCCGTAATGACCATTGCCGCGCAGCGTGATGCGGGTGTCGGGCCAGTGACGGCGGATGCGCCGGATCAGGCGGCGGACATAGCCCACCGCCTCCGCCCCCGAAGGCGCCTTCCCGTCTTCATCAGCATCGCCACCGGACGGGTGGTATCGCAGCCATAGATCGGCAGTAAGCAGCGCTTGCCATGATGGCCGTTTCAAAACGACAGTTGCTGACACGGTGGACGACATCGACGGTCTCATCGATATCCAGCGTCACCGCAAGCTTTACATAGCCGGAGGTCCGAACAGCGCCGAGCAGGCCCCCTTCATAACCCGGACTTTTCAATGGATTAAAGTTATTTGCTTCGCTCACAGCGGAGTCCCGCCTGCGGCGCCGATCCTCAGTCGTACAATCGTGCGGCATATCGAAGGCGCCAGAAATGTGTGGCGCATGTGTGGTAAGTCGCGCTTGCTTATATTTACGTTACGAACTAGTTCCTACAAAACAAACCATAAAGATGGGTGAGGAGAGTGATTTGGTGCTGAACACCAGCCAAACTGCGGCTTCGGCGGCAGCGCCCGTTTCGTCACAGGAGCGCCCGACGCGCATCCGCTTCGGTATGTTGGCGCTGATTGCGACCGGCACGCTCATCAACTATCTCGATCGCACGATTCTTGGCATCGCGGCCCCGGCGTTGACGCATGATCTCGGCATCAACCCGGTGATGATGGGTCTGGTGTTCTCGGCGTTTAGCTGGACGTATGCAGCCTCGCAGGTCCCCGGCGGTGCCTTCCTCGATCGCTTCGGCACGCGGATCACCTATTGCCTGTCGGTTGGGTTCTGGTCGTTCTTCACGCTGTGCCAGTCGTTCGTAGGCGGGATCGGTTCGTTGCTCGGCTTGCGCTTCCTGCTCGGCATCGCCGAGAGTCCGTGCTTTCCCGCCAATAGCCGGGTCGTTGCGACCTGGTTTCCACGGCAGGAGCGCGCTTTGGCGACCGGCGTTTATACCGTCGGAGAATATATCGGCCTCGCCTTTCTCAGCCCGCTGCTGTTTGCGATGATGGCGGTGCTCGGCTGGCGATCCTTGTTCGTCGGCGCGGGCGCGATCGGGCTGGTGTTCGCCGCGATCTGGTGGTGGAAATATCGCGAACCGGCTGACAGCCGTGCCAATGCCGCCGAACTCGCCGAGATCGTCGCGGGCGGCGGCCTCGCCGCGAAGCCGCAGCGCCAGCCGTTCGACTGGCGCAATGCGGGGCGGTTGCTGCGCAAACGCCAGATGTGGGGCATCTGCCTCGGCCAGTTCGCCGGCAATTCGACCTTGGTGTTCTTCCTGACGTGGTTCCCGACCTATCTCGCCACCGAACGGCATATGGACTGGCTCAAGCTCGGCTTCTTCGCGGTGATGCCGTTCTTGGCGGCTTCGGTCGGCGTGCTGTTCGGCGGCTGGTGGTCGGACCGGATGCTGCGGCAGGGCAAGTCGCCCAACATCGCGCGCAAGCTGCCGATCATCCTCGGGCTGTTGCTGGCGGCGACGATCGTCTCGGCCAATTTCGTCGATGACAACCGCGTCGTCATCGCGATCCTGAGCCTCGCCTTCTTCGCGCAAGGGATGGCGGCGCTGGGCTGGACGTTGGTGTCGGACATCGCGCCCGAGGGAATGCTCGGCGTGACGGGCGGGATCTTCAACCTCGCCGCCAATCTCGCCGGGATCGTCACGCCGCTGGTGATCGGCGCGATCGTCGCGGCGACGGGGAGCTTCTTCTACGCGCTCGCCTTCATCGGCGTGATCGCGCTGCTCGGGGCATTATCGTACATCTTCGTGCTTGGCGACGTTAAGCGGATCGTGCTGGATTAAACTAAGCCGTTCGGGTCGGGCGAAGTCGAGACACCTGCGCTGCGCTTACGGCATGTCCCTCGACTTCGCTCGGGACGAACGGAGGTTGGCTGAATCAGTCGGCGATCACCGGATCGCGAAACTTGTTCTGGGCCGCCAGACGGATCGCCGCATTGGGCGCGCCATAGCCCTCGTACCCGGCACCGCGCTCGACGAATTCGAAGAAGAACGTTTTGGCGAAAGCGCGGGTGTAGAGCTGGCGGTAGCGGTGGCCGGCGGCGTCCTCGTCGATCAGCAGATCGTTGGCGCGCATCGCTTCGGCTTCGGCGTCGCTCAGCGCGAACCGCTTGGCGGCATCGTCCTGATAATTGTGCGGTACGGGGAGTCGCGATTGGCCGAGCCGGGCCATCGACACGGCTGCCGCTTCGAGGTCACGGACACGCAGCGCGACATGCTGGAAGCCCGCGCCGAACGACTGGTGGAGGAAGCGCGCCGACAAGGCATCGCGCGCATCGGTGCTGTTGAGCGTGATGCGGAAAGTGCCGGTCGCATTCTGGATCGCCTGGCTCTGGACGAGGCCGTTGGGGTCGATCACGTCCTGCGGGGTCTGCACCTGCACGTCGAACAGGCTGCGCCAGTAGAGTTGCCATGACAGGAACTCGTCATTGGGCACGGTCGCGGCGAGATGGTCGAACCCACTCACGCCGATGTCCGGGCCGGTGGTGTTGTCGGCGATGAACTCGTCCGACCAGATCGTCCGCGCCGCCTCGACATCGAGCACGTAGACGAGGCTGCCCGCGACGCCGCGCAGCGCGGGCATGGTGCGGATTTCGCTGGCATGTTCGGGGATGCCGAGCGCGCGCGCTCGCGCCATTGTCGCCGCGCCGTCAGCAACGACCAGTCCGATCGCGCAGATCGCGGTGCCGTGAGTCGCGCGATAGGCATTGGCGAAGCCGTCCGGTGCGTAGTTGAGCACGAAATTGGCCGCGCCGTTCCGCCAGAGGTCGACCGCCTTGGCGCGATGCCGGCCAGCGGGCACGCATCCGGCCGAGCGCAGCAGCGTTTCGATCGCCACTCGGTCGCTTTCGATGACGGCGAATTCGATGAACTCGACTCGCTCGATACGTGCGCGCGCCGGCATCGCGGGGGTCTCGCCGATCGCGCGGCGGGCGGCATCGCGCAACGCGTCGAGCGAACGTAGTCCGTCGCGCGCGACCATCACTGCGGAATTGGCGCGGAATCGATCGTTGAAGATTTCGAGGCTGAGCGGGCCGGTGTAACCGAGCTTGAGGATCTCGGCGACGTATTCGGTCAGGTCGAGACCACCCTGGCCGGGCAGGCAGCGGAAATGCCGGCTCCAATAGAGATAGTCCATGTCGAGCAGCGGTGCGTCGGCAAGCTGGACGAACACCAGTTTCTCGGGCGCGATGTCGCGGATAGACTGGCTGGGGATGCCGCGCGCAAGCGAGTGGAAGCTGTCGAGCAGGATGCCGATGCGCGGGTGATCGACCGCTTCGACGATCTCCCAAGCGATGCGGTGATCGTTGACATGGACGCCCCACGCCAGCGCCTCATACCCCACCGTCACGCCGTAGCGTTCGGCGAGGTCGCCGAGGTCTCGCAAATCGGCGATCGTGCGCGCGCGGTCGCCAGACGATTGCGGCGAGCAGTTCGAACACAGCAGGATGCGATCGCAGCCAAGCACCTGCATGATCTCGAACTTCTGCGCGATCCGCTCGAACGCGCGGGTGCGCAGCGGCTCGGGCATGCCTTCGAGATCGCGGAACGGCTGGTACAGCACGCACGCTAACCCGAGTTCGTCGAGCAGCGCGCGCACTTCCGCCGGCGACAAGGGCGAGGCGAGGAAATCGGTGTCGAAGATCTCGACCGCTTTGAACCCGGCTTCGGCGGCGGCGCGCAATTTGTCTTCGAGCGTACCGCTGATCGACACGGTGGCGATGGCGTTGGTCATGGTGTGGGCTTCCTGACGAGATCTGCATGCCAGTCGCGGACGATGGCGAGACGACCGGCCTGAAACGAGCCGAGCCACAATGCGCCATCGGCGATGGCGGCGGCGGACAGTCCGTTGAAGCCGGGTTGCGGACGGCCATAGGCGACGGTCGAAATGCGGTGGTGCGCGCGGTCGAGTTCACCCACCACCCAGCCACGATGGCACAGCATCGGATCGGCAACGCCATCGACGATGGCGCGCACGCCGCCGCACGCCGGTTCGTCGAGCCGCATCCCGGCGAGCAGCAGATGGCCCTCGCTCCAGTGGATGTTGTCGGGCATGAAATCGGCTGCGTCTATGCGCTCGACCGAATGGCTGGTGTCGCTGCGATCATAGACCAGGACCGCATGCCAGCCGAATGCGATCACGTAGAAATGGCGCTCGTCGGGATCGACTTCGAGGCCGTTGTTGCCGGGCAGTTCGGTGCCGGGGACGAGGGTGAAGGCGGCATCGCCGGGCCGCCATTGCCATACCGCGCCGGTGATCTTGCCGGCGACGAAATCGGCGATGGTGGTGCCTGGCCGGGTGAGGACGGTGACGAGGATCGTGCCGTCCGCGAAACTCGCGACCGCGTTGCCGACCTGCCCCTCGGGCATCGGCAGGCACCCGCGCCAGGTGAGGCGCGGCGTGTCGGCGCGCGTATCGACGTCGAACGCCTCGATCGACTGGCGGCCGCCGTGGTTGACGACAACTAGCCGCCAGCGATCCTTACCCGTTCGGCGGAGCGAAAGCCCGCGCGCGTTGAACAGCTTGGCGCCTACTGGGCCGGGGCAGTGCGCGAAGCGACGGCGGTCGAACGCGATCTGCTCCGGGGCCTGCGTGAACCATGTCGTGAACGCGCGCGAGCGAACATCGACGAGCTTGAGACCGGCGCCGTCTGCGAATCCACTCGCGATCAGCCAGCGGGTGCCAGGGATGGCGAGCACATCCTCGGGTTTTTGCGGGCCGCAGACATAGTCGAGGTCGCTGTCGGCCGGGCACGCCGTTTGCGCGTGCGCCGTGCCCGCTGAGAGCAACAGCAACAAGAACAGCGCAAACCTCAATCGCGTGGCCTTGCTCTTGCGAGCGGCGCGGCGGGCGCGGCTTTGATGAGCATATCGAGGTCGGCGTAATGCGGCCAGGCGATCGTCTTGCTGTCGAGCGCAAGCCAGACGAGCTTCGGCGCGGCGGGATCGAACGCCGGCCATGCGCCGACCATCGGGCTGTTCGGCGCCTGCCCGCGTGCGAAGGATAGCAGCGCGCCGGACATCTCCGCTTCCAGAGTCACATCGCCTGGTTCCCATACTCTCGTTTCGCGGAACAGGGTGAAGGCGGGGCGGGTGCGCAGCCAATAGGGCACGTCGCCGCTATGATACGCACCGACCGTCGCCGGATCATGATCGCTGAAGGTGATGCCGGTCGCATAGGGCTGGCGGCGCGTGAAGATATAGCCGTATGCGGGCTTGGTGCCGTAGCGCTGCTGGTTGCGCGCCCATGCCGCCATTTGCAGCCCGACCGTGGAATCGCGCGCAATATCCGCCGCGTCGCGCGCCGGGTTGCCGGAATTGTACGCCTTGAGGATCGCGTCGGCACTGTCGCCGAACCGTGCCGTCACTGCTGCGACCAAGGCTGCCCGATTTGCAATCGGCCCGAGCGGGCGGAAGCTCTCGTCCCGGGTGTAGCCGATCAGGACCGGCACGTCGTTCTGGCGGCGCGCTGCGAACACCGCCTCGGCGGTGCCGGTGACGATCCGCCCGTCGAGCGTGATTGCGTCGCGGTGGGTGGTCGCGGCGACGATCCTGTCGGCGGGCATCCCACGCATCTCGGCGAGTGAGGCCGCGCCGATTTCCTTCTGTAGTGCCAGCCCCTGCGCCTCGGCGGTGGCGAGCGGCGTCGGGCCGAGCATGCCGCCGAACGGACTGCCGCTCATTCCCACCGCACGCGCGAACAGCCCCTTAGCAGCAGGACTCATCTGGAGCAGCGCGACCGACATCGACCCAGCCGATTGCCCGACGATGGTGACATTGGCCGGATCGCCGCCGAACTTGGCGATATTGTCGCGCACCCATTGCAGCGCGGCGATCTGGTCCATCAGCCCGTAATTGCCCGACGCGCCGCCGCCTTCGCGGCTGAGTTCGGGATGCGCGAAGAAGCCGAGCGGCCCGACCCGGTACGCGATGTTGACGCGGACCACGCCGGCTTGCGTCAGCGGCTCGCCCGAATAGTTCGCCATGCTGGCCGAGCCGATGTTGAAGCCGCCGCCGTAGATCCACACCACGACCGGGGCTTTGCGGGCGGTCTTGGGCGCCCAGATGTTGAGGTAGAGGCAATCCTCGCTCGTCGCTTCGTTGCCGAAGTAATGGTTCTGCGCCGGCCCGCGCAGCGGCTGAAGGCATTCCGGCGCGAAGCGATCGGCGTGATAGATGCCTGCCCAGGGTGCGACGGGCTGTGGCGGCTTCCAGCGCAGATCGCGCACCGGCGCGCTGGCGAACGGCACGCCCAGCCAGGCTGCGACGCCCGATGGCAAGACGGTGCCTTCGATCTGGCCGCCCGTCACCGCGACCGGCGCGGCAGCGGCAGGGGTCGCGACCGCAACCGCTAGCGCGATCGATGCCAGACGCCTCACTTGCGCGGCACTCCGAGCGTGTCATGGAAGAAGTCGAACGTCGCGTTGGTAGCGCGCAGTGTCGCGGTGCGCGTGGCTTCGGGCGTCGCGCCGATGAAGCTGTGATCGACGCCGTCGATGTAGATCGATTCGACCGGCACGCCGGCCTTGCGCAACGCCGCCTCGCCGATGTGCGATTGCGCGACCGGAACGGTCTTATCGATGGTGCCGTGGATCAGCAGGAAGGGCGGATCGCTCTTGTCGATATACGTCACCGGGCTGACCGAGGCGAGCTTGTCGGCGGGGCAGGGACCGTCGCAGCCGAGCAGCCGCGACCCGGCGGCATTGCCGTCCGGCGTCGCGTTCATCGCGCTGAAGTCGTACACGCCGTACCACGTCACCGCCGCCTGAACGCAACCATCCTGCCCGGCGGCGGGATCGAGTTTGGTATTGCGGCAGGTGACGGCGGTGAGCGCGGTCAAATGTCCCCCCGCCGAGCCTCCCCACACGCCGACGCGCTTGGGGTCGATGCGATATTCGGCGGCGTGCGCGCGCAAGAACCGGATCGCGGCGTTCGAATCCTGCAATTGCGCCGGGAAGCGCGCTTCGCCCGAAAGCCGGTATTCGAGGCTGGCGACGGTGAACCCTTCGGCGGCGAACGACGCGAGCACCTTGGGGAAATCGGCGAGCGCCCCCGAATGCCGGGTGTGACCGCCCATCCAGCCGCCACCGTGGATGTAGAGCACCAGCGGATGCGGCCCCGGCGTCGGCGGCACGTAGATGTCGATGATCTGCGGGCGATAGCCGGGCAGCGTCTGATAGACGACATCGCGCCACGCCTTCACGCCACCGGGGAAGCTGACGGGCTCGGCGGGGAAGCGATCCTCAAGCACCGGCTTGTCCGCCACCGGGAACACGCGCGTGCCGGGTGTGGACGCGGCGGATGCGGCTGAGCCGACGAGCGACAGGATCATCAGACAGGAACCGAGCATGCGTGCCAAGGGACTCTCCTCCGTTGTTGCCGCTGGTTGACCTGCGGCGATTGTCCGCAAGGCTAACACGTCAGTCGGCTTCGTAAAAGACGAATTGTTAGGAACGAGTTCGTTCCTTTTCGCTGCGGAGCACGAAGCTTTGTCGACTGTGCGGTTGATGCGGCCGTGCGTCCGTGCCTATCTCTGCCGCAGCGCGTCACTTCAACGAGTTCAGGAGATCAGATTGGCGGATGATGCGAAAAGCGGCCGGCGCTCGCGGGCCGAAGCGCGCGAGGATGCGATCAGCGAACTCGTCGATATCGCTACGGCCGAATTCGTCGAAAAGGGGCTTGCCGGTGCGCGGATCGACGAAATCGCCGGCAAGTCGACCAAGCGGAAAATCTATTATTATTTTGGCGGTAAGGACGAATTGTACCGCGAGGTGCTGGAGCGCGCCTATCGCCGGGTGCGGGCCAGCGAGAGCCATGTCGATATCGACGCCGGCACGGCGACCGATGCGTTGCGCAGCCTGATCGAGCATGACGTCCGCTATCACTCGGAACATCCCGAACTGGTGCGGCTGGTGATGAACGAGAACATCCACCGCGCTGAACATCTCAAGCAGATCCAGGGTGTTCGCGAGAACAATCACACCGTCATCGATATTCTGTCGCGGATCATCGCTCGCGGCGAGGCCGAGGGCAGTTTCCGCTCAGGTATCGACCCGATCGAGCTGCACATGAACCTGACCGCGCTCGCCTTCTACAACGTCTCGAACCAGTTTACCTTCTCGCACAATTTCGGGATCGACATGTCGAGTCCAGATGCAGTCGAGCGGCGCGCGAAGCAGGTGGCAGACATCATCCTCGCATGGGTCACGCAGAAGGACTGATCCGGCCGTTCATAGTTGACAGGTACTAGTTCGTACCATATTCCATCCCCAGAAGCCGACGCATCAGGACGTCGGCCAAAGGGGAGGATACGACATGCGGCACGTCGCCAGCGGTCTCGCTATTTCCGCGTCACTTTTCGCGCTCGCCACCGCGATCGGCATCACGCCCGCAGTCGCTCAGGATCAGGCTGCATCCGGCCAGACCGCGCCCCGGCCCGACGATCAGCCGAGCACGGAGCAGATCAAGGACATCATCGTCACCGGCTCGCTGATCCAGCGGCCCAACAACACCTCGGTCAGCCCGATCGTGTCGGTCAGCGATACCGCGATCAAGGAAAGCGGCACCGCCAATCTCCAAGACGCGCTCAACCAGGTGCCGAGCTTCACCACCGGCGGCAACAGCGGCACCGGTGGGCAGGGCACGGGCGGGCGCGCCTCGATCAACCTTCACGGCCTCGGCACCAACCGCAACCTCGTGCTGCTCGACGGGCGCCGGTTGCCGGTGTCGGACATCAACGGCAACGTCGACATCAACATCCTGCCCGAAGCGATCATCAGCGGTGTCGATGTGATCACCGGCGGCGCCTCCGCTGTGTACGGATCGGACGCGATGTCGGGCGTGGTCAACTTCAAGACGCCGCGCAAGCTCGACGGGTTTCGGGTCGATCTGATGAACACCATCAGCGAGCGCGGTGACGGCTATCGCTTCAACGGCTCGCTCGCGTTCGGCAACACCTTCGCGGACGATCGCGGACATATCCTCGCCGCCTTCTCCTATTCCAAGCAGAACCCGGTTAACGGCGCGTCGCGGTCGTTCTTCAACGACAAGACGCCATCGTCGTTCATCGGTACGAGCACCTATGTTCCCAGCGCGACCAATGCGCCCAACGCGGCGGTCGAACAGGCTGTGTTCGCCAAATATGGCGTGACGAGCACGGTTAACCCGCTGCTCAACCTCGGCTTCAACAATAATGGTTCGCTGTTCACCCAGACCGGCGCGCTCAACTATCGGGGTCCGACCAGCAACGGCTATGCGATCGTTGGCGGCAACGTGCGCATGCCGGTCGGCCAGCAAATCGATTTCTACAACGGGCTCAACCGCAAGACCGCGTTCGTCAAGGCCGATTACGATCTCGCGCCGGGTATCACCGCCTACGGCCAGTTCATGTATGTCGATCTGAGCGTCAACACCGCCAGCGGCAACAGCCTGACTCAGTTCGGCGTGCCGCTGACCGTTCCGGTCAGCAACCCGTTCATCCCGGCCGATCTGCGCACGATCCTCGCCTCGCGGCCCAATGCCACCGCGCCGTTCACCATCAATGGCCGCTATGTCGGCGTGCCGTACAAGAGCTGGGACGAGAATTACCAGATCCAGCAATATATCGGCGGGTTGAAGGGTGATATCGCGCCGGGCTGGTCGTTCGACGCGTTCGTCGGCTACGACCAGTCGAAGCATCTCCAGACTATGCACAACGGCGTGGTCAAGAGCAAGGTGCAGAGCCTGCTCAACGCTGCCGACGGTGGCGCGTCGCTGTGTGCTGGCGGCTATAATCCGTTCGGCGAAACCAACGTGCGGTCGATGTCGGCAGCCTGCGTCGCCTACGTCACCAAGGATGCGATCGCCCAGGAGAAGCTGACGCAGACTCAGGTGCAGGGGCAGATCAACGGTCGCCTGTTCGATCTCGGCGCTGGCCCGGCCCAGATCGCGATCGTCGCCGATTACCGGCGCAACACCTACAGCTTCGTGCCCGATAGTGACGTGCAAGCGCAGAACATCGAGGCGGTGATCGCCAGCGCTTCCGCCTCGGGGGCGATTGCGGTGAAGGAGGCGGCGGCGCAGATCGACATTCCGCTGCTCGCCGACCGACCGTTCTTCCACGAACTCGGCATCGGCGGCGCGGTGCGTATTTCCGATTATACGACCAGCGGATCGGTGACGAGCTATGAGGGCGACATCCGCTGGCGGCCGATCTCGGCACTGCTGATCCGTGGTGGCTATCAGCGCGCGGTGCGTGCGCCCAACATCGGCGAGCTGTTCACGCCGTCCTCGGGCACGCAGCTCGTGATCGGCACCCCGCCCGGCTCGCTTGGCGATCCGTGTGACGTGCGGTCCTCGGCCCGCACCGGCGCCAACGGCGCGCAAGTCGCGGCGCTGTGCGTGGCACAGGGCATCCCGCAGGCGGCGGTCTCGACCTACAATTTCCCGACCACCGCGACCGGCCAGATCGTCCAAGGCAATACCGCGCTCACGCCGGAGAAAGCTGACACGTTCAACGTCGGCTTCGTGCTGAGTGCGCCGGTCAAGGGCGGGTTCCTCCAGGATTTCTCGCTGTCGGTCGATTATTACAGCATCAAGATCGACAATGTGATCTCGACCATCCCCGGCCTCACCGTACTCTCGAAATGCTTCAACCTCGATGGCTCGAACAGCACGTACAGCGCCGCAAACCCGTATTGCCAGCTCGTCCAGCGTGACGCTGCCGGACAGCTCGTTTCGGTCAGCACGCCCTATCTCAACCTCGGCGCGCTCAAGACCGCGGGGATCGAGGCACAGATCCACCTCGGCCTGCCCGCCACTTTCATCGCCAGCACCGGCAAGGTGTATCTCGATGCCGGGGTGAACTGGCTGAGCAGCTACAAGGTCCAGTTGCTGCCAGGCGCGCCGTTCCTCGATTATACCAACATCAGCAACGGCGGTGCGGGGACCGGATCGGTGCCGCCCCGCGCCACGCCGCGCTGGAAGGGGCTGACCACGCTCGGCTACCGTTCGGAAGCGGTCAGCGTCGGGGTGCGCTGGAAATATCAGGGATCAATGGACGACGTGAGCAGCGTACTGACGCCGAGCAACACGCAGGTCGGTGTTGCGTCCTATTCGACGTTCGATCTGTTCAGCAGCTTCCGGGTGAGCAAGGCTTATGAGTTCCGCTTCGGCGTCAACAACCTGACCGACAAGGGGTTGCCGTTCGTGGCGAGTTCGCAGAACGGCACCGATGTGGCGCTGTACGATCCGCTTGGCCGGACGTTCTACGCCGGCGTAAAACTCACCTTTTGACCAGCTCCGCGCGGCCCGGGCCGGGTCGCGCGACCCCTTTGGATACGACACGGACATGATCAGAACTGGACTCGTCGGCCGCAGCATCATGGCATCCAAGTCGCCGTGGCTGCACGAGCAGGAGGGGTTGGCGCAGGGCCTCGACCTCACTTACGACCTGATCGACTTCACCCAGCGCGGGCTGGCCGATGAGGATCTCGGCGCGACGATCCAGGGGCTGTCGGCGCAGGGCTATTTGGGGGTCAACGTCACGTTTCCGTTCAAGCAGGCGGTGATCCCGCTCCTCGACGGATTGGCCGAGAGCGCCGAACGGGTTGGCGCGGTTAACACGATCGCAGTCCGTAAAGGGCGGCTTATCGGCCATAATACTGACATGACGGGCTTCGCTGAAAACCTCGCGAGCGGCTTGCCCGGCGCCGCGCTGGGCCGCGTGCTGCAACTCGGCGCGGGCGGGGCGGGTGCGGCGGTCGCGATCGCGTTGCTTAACTCGGGTGTGGCCCATTTGGCGCTCGCCGACATCGATCCGACGCGCGCCTCAGCGCTGTGTGACCGGCTGGCTGCCGTGTTCGGCGACAGGCGCGCAAGCCCCTATTCGATGCGTGATTTACCGATCGCCACGGCCGACGGCATTGTCAATGCGACGCCGCTCGGCATGGCGGCGCACCCCGGTGCGCCGATCGATACGACGCTGCTCGACGCGCGACAGTGGGTCGCCGATATCGTCTACTTCCCTCTCGAGACCGAACTGCTGAGGCAGGCGCGCGCACGGGGCTGTCGCGTGCTTGACGGCAGCGGCATGGTGATCGCGCAAGCAGCGATTGCCTTCGAGATCATGACCGGTCACCCGGCGAACCTTGAACGGATGCGCGCCAGCTTCCTCTTGGGGTTGACATGACCTGGCCATCCCACGGCTTCTAGCCGAAACCGTAGGATGTTTGATCCCGGCGGTAAGCAGATGACTCCGCTCGCCGGCACGTGTCCGGTCATGTTCAATCTTCACCCGGCGGTCTGATCGGCCGTAAATGACCGGACCAATCTGCCGTTTGGCAACACCGGCACGGATCGCATCGGAATCGTAGCCCTTATTCGCAAGCAGGGCATCCGGGCAGGCTCCTGCAGGACGATCGCGGATCTTCCCTGTGCGGCGGCCTGCATCGCGGCGAGACCCTGCACTCGGCGCGCACGCCACTGCGCGAGAGAATTCGTTGCGTGATATAGCAAAGTCGCGCAGGCTCCGTCCAAAAAGGAGAGGCAGATGACCGACGACCCCCGCGCGATCCTAGAGCGTGCGCCGATGTCGCAGTTTCAGTGGATCGTGGTGGCCGTGATGATCGGGCTTAATGCGCTCGACGGGTTTGACGTGCTGTCGATCAGCTTCGCATCGCCGGGTATCGCTGCCGAATGGGGAATAGATCGCAAGGTGCTCGGGCTCGTGCTGTCGATGGAGCTCATCGGCATGGCGGTCGGCTCGCTGCTGCTCGGCGGGATCGCCGATCGCTTCGGGCGGCGCGTGACGATCCTCGGCTGCTTGTGCGCGATGGCGCTCGGCATGTTCGGCGCCGCGAGCGCACATGATGTTTGGTCGCTTTCGGGGTGGCGGGTGCTGACCGGGCTCGGAATAGGGGGAATGCTCGCAGCGACCAATGCCGCAGTGGCGGAGGCGGCTAATGGGCGACGCCGCAGTCTTGCCGTGGTGCTGATGGCCGGAGGCTATCCGGTCGGCACGATTATCGGCGGGTTGATCGCGACAGTGTTGCTCGGGCAATATGGCTGGCACGCGGTGTTCGTCTTCGGCGGAATCGTGACATTATGCTTCATTCCACTAGTTCTGTGGCGCGTGCCCGAATCAATTGCCTTCGTGCTGCAGAAGCCGGGGCCGAAGACGCTGGCGCGCGTCAATCGCACGCTGGCGCGGATGGGGCATGCCGCAATCAGCGCTCTGCCCGTGACGACGTCGCGCGAGCCCAAGTCAGGCGTGCTCGCCTTGCTGTCGCCAGACTATACCAGGCTGACGGCGTTGCTGACGATCGCCTATCTCGCGCATATCATGACCTTTTATTATATCCTGAAATGGATACCCAAGATCGTCGCCGACTTCGGGTTCGCGCCGCCAATGGCCGCTGGCGTGCTCGTGTGGGCAAGCGTTGGCGGGGCGCTCGGCTCGCTGACGCTTGGGCTGCTGACGCTCCGCGTGCGCGTGTTCTGGCTCACGTTCGCGGCGATGCTCGGCTCGACCGCGCTCGTCATCCTGTTCGGGTATCAACGCGGCAGCCTCGGTTGGCTGTCTTTGACCGCGGCGATCGTCGGGTTCGCAACCAATGCCGGGGTCGTGGGCATCTACGCACTGCTGGCGCAGGCCTATCCAACGCGGTTGCGGGCGAGCGCGACCGGGCTCGTGATCGGCATTGGCCGCGGCGGATCGGCGTTGGCGCCCGCGCTCGCGGGATGGCTGTTTGCGAGCGGCTATGGCCTGCCGCTGGTGTCGGCGCTGATGGGGGGTGGGTCGCTCGTTGCCGCTGGTGCGCTGATCGGGCTGCGCCGGCATTTCACGAGGCTTGCGGACGGAATAGAGCCTGCCTGTGATGTCGCCTAGTCCCGTGGATGCAATAGAGGAGCAAGCCTTGGCCGAGGTCGCGCCATCATCAACCGAGAATATCAACAGCCTCGGCGTGCTGGCAGATCTGATCGGCTATCACCTGCGCCGCGCCTCGGCGGTGATCGCGGGCGACTTTGCGCGCGCGCTCGAGGGGACGGGGGTGCGGCAGGTGCTGTTCGGCATCCTTTCGATCGTCGACGCCAATCCCGGGATCAACCAGGGGACGGTTGGTCGGATGCTCGGCATCCAGCGCGCGAATATGGTCGCGCCAGTCAATGAAATGGCCGAGCGCGGCTGGATTGATCGGCAGGTCGACCCGAGCGACCGGCGCGCCTTTATCCTGTCGCTGACCGCAGAAGGGCACGCGATGTTCCAGCACGCGCTGTCGCAAATCCGCGCGCACGAGGCGACTGTGCTGCGCGATCTTGACGTCAACGACCTGCAACGATTGATGGACCTGCTCGCACGGATCGAAGCGCGTGGGGCCTGATGTGTCAGCCGACTAGGATCAGCGCGTCGAGCGCGATCGCGCCGTCTCCCGCAGAGAAACCACCACCGGGTTCAGATCGATCTCGCGAGTGTTTGTCGCTGCCACCAGCGCGCCGACGACGGCGGCGATGATCGCCGCCACCGCGTCGAGATCGAGCGTGGGTGAGCCGCGCCAGCCGTGAACGCCGCTCTTGAGTTCGCGCAACTCCGCGATGATCGCTGCGGGTCTCAGTTGGAGGGCGAGCAGGCGCACGTCCTGAAGGATATTGGCCTGGGTCCCGCCGCAGCCGACCAGGTTGGCAGGACCAATCGTATCATTGTGCCGAACGGTAGCTCGGGTAAGCATGCCGGCTTGGCTGCGGGGCTGAAGGCGGCCGGAGACGAGCCCGGCCGGATCGAATCGTTCACCGTCCTCGCCCCGATCGAAAAGGTCCGGGCAGTCACCACAGAACTTGCCGCACGGACCCTGGCGCTGATCGATCCGGCCAACTCGGCGACAGCTACGGCGTGCCGACTGACGCGATGTTCGAAGTAGTACAACTGGTTGCCTGGCCGGCAGGGCTGATGCTCGATCCGGTCTATGGCGGAAAGGCTTTTGCAGGCCTCATCGCTGCCATCAAGGAAGGCGCTTGGCGCAATTAGGAACCGGTGTTGTTCGTCATGACGGACGGCTTGCTAAGCTAATTCGTATACGAATCGGCGTTCCGGTACGATCAGTCCGCTGACCCACATACAACGATGAGTGCAGACCTGACCGAATGTCCCAACTTCGGGACGGGTAAGAACAGGCTGGACGTCCAGATGTGGGGAACCGAAAAGATGCCGCAAGTGGCCGGGATGGGTCGATCCGGATGCCCTGCCCATATATTCTGGCTGGATCTGCACCTGTTTGCGTCGCTGCCCGACGCATGGCAATGCGCCGCCAGGAGGTCCGCCATGCGGCATACCATCAAGGACGTTTCGCGTGCAGCCGGTGTGTCTATCAAGACCGTGTCGCGGGTTCTCAACCGCGAGCCGCGCGTGGCGGAAGCCACGCGCGCGCGCGTGCAAGCGGCGGTCGCCGCGCTGAACTATCGGCCGAGCATCGCGGCGCGCGCGCTGGCCGGGCATCGCAGTTTCAACATCGCGCTGGCCTGCGACAATCCGAACCCGTACTTCGTGCATGAGATGCAGGCGGGCATTCGCGAGCGCTGCCAGATCGACGGCGTGCGGATGATCGCACAGCCTTACGACCACGGTTCGGATCGGCTGATCGATGATCTCGAAAACCTCATCGATGGGGTGGGCATCGACGGACTTATCCTCACGCCGCCCGCCACCGATTACCCGGAGGTGCTGGCGTTGCTCGCCGAGCGCGACGTGCGGTTCGTACGGGTGGCACCGGGGCACGAACCGAGCCTGACCGCGTCGGTGTTCATCGACAATGCGGAAGCGGCGGCGGCGATGACGCGCCATCTGCTCGCCCTTGGTCATCGCCGGATCGGGTTCGTGACCGGTCACGCCAGCTACGCCACCAGCGCGCAGCGGCAGGCGGGGTATCGCCGCGCGCTGGAGGAAGCGTCCGTGCCGTTCGATCCCGCGCTGGTGCGGCACGGCGACTATGCCTTCGCCTCCGGTGCCGATGCGGCGGAGGCGCTGCTCGCGCTGGCCGAGCCGCCGACCGCCATCTTCGCTTCGGACGACAACATGGCCGCCGGCGTGCTGAGCGTTGCGCACCGGCGCGGGCTGGCGGTGCCGGCCGCACTATCCGTCGCCGGGTTCGGCGATGATGCGATTGCGAGCTTCGTGTGGCCGCCGCTCACCACCATCCGCCAGCCGACCCGCCAACTCGGCTATCAGGCGGCCGATCTGCTGCTCGCCGAACCTTACCGGATCGAGCATCGCGAAGCCCGGCACGACCTGATCCGCCGCGAATCTACCGGGCCGGTGCGGCGATCCTGGGAATGAGCACTTGGATGACGCCGAGCGCCGCCAGATAACTGAACGCGCAGATCACCAGCATCGGCGCATAGCCGAAGCCGTGACCGAGCGACCAGGCGGACAACTGGATCATCCCGATCGACCCCATGTTGCCGCAGAACGCGGCGATACCGATCGTCGTGCCGACGCTCTGCGCCGGCATCACGTCGGTGGTCAGCGCGAATACGTTGGTCGAAAAGCCCTGATGCGCGAAGAGTCCCAAGCCAAGCACCAACGCCGCCACCCAAGGGCTGTGCAGCGACAGCACCACCGGCACCGGCAGGATCAGCAGCGCATAGAGCAACAGCGTGCCTTTTCGCGCCGCATTGACGCTCCAGCCATGCGCGACCAGCCGGGTCGGCAGCCACCCGCCGGTCAATGCCCCAGCCGCCGCGAACGCGTAGACGATCGCCACCGGCAGCCCGATCGTGCCTTGCTGGAGGCCGAACAGCCGGTGAAACAGGTCAGGCAGCCACGACAGCATGAAGAACCACACCTGATCCGACAACACCTTGGCGATCGCGATCGCGAGCGTGCGCCGGTCGGTGAGCAGCGCGCTCCAGCGGATCGGCGCGGGCGCGTTCGCCTCCGCCACCACCGGCGGGATGCGGAGCGACAGCCACACCGCCACCCACACCAGCCCAAGCCCGCCAGCGACGAGGAACGCCGATTGCCAGCCGAACGCCAGCGCCAGCGCCGGGATGACCAGCGGCGTGACGATCGCACCGATATTGGGCGCGGTGTTGGCGATGCCGAGCGCGATCGAGCGATCCTTCGGCCCGAAATAGGTCGCCGCCGACTTCACCGCCGCCGGCGTCCCCACCGATTCCGCCGCGCCCAGCAGCACCCGCGCGCCGACGAACTCCGTCACCGTGCCGGCGAATGCATGCGCCATGCCGGCCAGGCTCCACATCGCCACGCCAAGCGCGAAGCCGATCCGCAAACCCACACGGTCGATCAGCCACCCCGTCCCCAGAAACGCGACCGCCGCGGCGAATTGGAACGCCGAGGCCATGTTGCCGTAATCCTGATCGGACCAGGCGAACTTCGCCTCCAGCGTCGGCTTGAGCAACGCGAGGATCTGGCGATCGACGTAATTGAGCATCACCGCGCAGAAGACGAGCGCCAAGATCACCCAGCGCCCGGCCCCTGCGCGTGTCTGCGTCATGCTCAGAAGTTCAGCCGTGCGGTGACGCCGGCGTAGCGATCCGCCTCGCGCGGGATGATGTAGCGATAGGCGCCCCCCGGCCCGGCGCTGGTGATCGCCGCCGGGAAGCTGGTGTCGAGCAGGTTCTTAAGCTGCGCCGTCACCCTGAAGCGATCCTTCGCGTCGATCACCGAGGCCGACAGGTTGATGAGCGTGTAGGCCGGGATCTGGGTCAGCGCGCGGATCGTCGCGTTCGCGTCGAATTGGCCCGCCTGCGCCGACTGCGTGCTGATCTGCGTACCCAGCCCGAAATCGAGCCGTCCGCCCGTGCGGATGCGGTAATCGACCGCGAGCGACCCCTTCCACGGGATCGCCGCGCCAAGTTCGGTGCCATCGGGGATCACGCTGCCCGGCACGCCGTTGTCGGGGAGCTTGAAGTGATCGACATGCGCATCGGTATAAGCAAGTCCGCCCGAAATCGACAGATCGCGGATCGGCCGCGCCAGAAAGTCGAGCTGCGCGCCGCGCGTCGAGACTTCGCCCGCGTTGGTGAAACGGGTGACCAGCACGCCCGCCACCAGATCAGGGTTGTTCGCCTGGTAATTATGGTATTTGGCGTACCAGGCGGCGACGTTGACGACGAGCTTGCCGCCGAACAGGGTGTTCTTCGCGCCGATCTCATAGCTGTCGGCGGTCTCGGGCGAGATCACGTTGGTGCCGGTCGCCGTCAGGTTGAAGAACACGTTGTACGCCGGCCCCTTATAGCCGCGCGCGTAGGTCGCGTAGAGCATCGTATCGTGGCTGAGGTCGAACTGAAGCCCTGCTTTCCCCGATACGTTCTGGTGCGCGGTGTGGTTGGTGTACGGTCCGAAACTCGGGTTGATGCCCGGCCCGGCCAGCGCCGTGGTGCGGGTGAGGAACACGTCGAGATCGTCGATCGTGTAGCGCAAGCCCACGATGCCGCGCACCCGCGATGTGAAGTTGAGCGTGCCCTGCCCGAACAGCGCATAATTGTTGAAGGTCGAGCCGAAATCGGCGGTGCCGGTCGGCCGGGTCACGATCGTGCCCGGCGCGCTGCACGGCACCAGCACGCCCGCGGCGGGGGCAGGGGTGATGGTGCAGGTGATGTCGCTCCGCGTGAAGATCCGCTCCGACACCGCGCGCGAATAGAAACCGCCCACGACATATTCGAAAAGCTGACCCGTCGGCGATGCGACCCGGATTTCCTGGCTAAACGTGTGCCCGGTTTGCGGCCCGTTATCGTGAAGCTGGCCGAGACCGACATAGGCGGCGGGCAGCCAGTCGCCGTCGCGGATCTCCTGATTGTCCCATGCGCGATAGGCGGTGATCGACGTGACCGTATGGCGCCCGAACGTCCAGTCGCCCTCCAGCGACAAGCCCCAACTCGTCTCGTTGGTCGAGGTGATGAGATCCTGGTTGATCGTGCGGGATTTGTTGCCGTTGATGTCGGGCAGCAACTGGCCGGAAAGCCCGGTGGTCGGCGGCGTGCCGATCACCTCGGCACAGCAATCATCGTGGCTCTGGCGATAATCGCCGATCAGCGTGAAGCTGAGGTCCGGCGTCGGATCGGCGGTGACGATGCCGCGCACGCCCCAATGGTCGTAGCCGTTCACGCGTTTGTTATCATGCGCGATATTGGTGATATTGCCGGCCCAATTGCCATAGAAGCCGGTCCACCGGCTCTTGACCGTGTCGCCGAGCGGAATGTCGACGGCGGCACGCGCGCGATATTCATCGCCGCCGCCGAAATAGCTGCCCTCGACGAACCCGCCGAAGTCGTCGCCCGGTCGCTTCGTGGTGATGTTGATGACGCCGGCCGATGCGTTCTTGCCGAACAACGTGCCCTGCGGTCCCGGCAGCACCTCGATCCGGTCGATGTCGATCAGGTCGCTGAATGCCTCGCCCGCGCGGCTGTAGACGACACCATCGACGACCGTCGAGATCGACGGCTCGCCCGCAATGGAGAAGGTCGAGGTGCCGACGCCGCGCAGGAACAGCGATTGATTGAGTGTGGTGCCCGATTTGCGGAAGTTCATCACGGGCACGAGATATTGCGCGTTTTCGAGGTTGACGCCGGCCTGCGCCGCGAGCGTCTCGCCCGAGACGACCGTCACAGCGATCGGCACGTCCTGCAACCGCTCGGTGCGCTTCTGTGCGGTCACGACGATGTCGGCGGGCGCGGCATCGTCCGTCGCGACGGGCTTGGCGCCCGCCGCGCTTTGCGCATACGCGGGCGGAGCGACGAGCGCGGCCAGCGCGGCGCCGGCCAATAGCAGATGAATTCTCACGGCAATCCCCTTCAATTCCCATTCATTCGATGGGTTATGTCATGTCTCGCGTTGTCACCCGCGATTTTGTCTTTACCGGCGCGAAGCCGGGCTTCACTCAAAATCCCAGTTCGGCCATCTCCACCACGCGCTTTTCGCGCGCGCTGATCTCCGCCGCGGTGCCGATCGCCACCGCCATCAACCCGTCGTGCGCGGTCACCTCGACCGCACCCGCGCCGCGCACCGCCGCGTTGAACCGCTGATGCTGATAGAAGGTCGAGCCATGATGGCTTCCCGCCGCGAGCGCGGCCTGATCGACGTCGACGACATGCCGCTCGACCCGCTTCTCGCCCCGAAAACCCACGCGCGGGCTGAACACCAGCGCGCCTTCCGGGATCAGCACGTCGAGCCGCGCGGTGTCGCCGACCGCCGTGATCTCTTCCTGGTTCTCCGCACCATCGGCGAACATCGACAGGTCGAGCATCGCACGAACGCCGTTGGCGAAGTCGACCGTCGTGTAGCTGTTGTCGATGATATCGGGCCGCGCACCGTCATAGCGTTCGTCGAGATGGTTCACGTCCATCGCGCCAGAACAATAGACACGCACTGCCTCCGCGCCGACGATCAGTCGCATCAAATCCCAGAAATGGCAGCATTTCTCGACCATCGTGCCGCCGGTATTGCGTGAGAATCGGTTCCAGTCGCCAACTTTGACGAGGAAGGGGAAGCGATGTTCGCGGATCGACAGCATCCGCAAACGTCCGATGTCGCCGCCATGCACACGCGCGATGAACTCGGCGGCGGGCGGCATGTAGCGATATTCCATCGCCGTCCAGAACGGTCGCGCATGAGCGCTGGCGCGCTGAGCGACCCAGCGCGCGTCGTCGAGCGTGGTGGCAAGCGGCTTCTCGCACAGGATCGCGACCGGCGCGTCGAACAAGGGTTCGAGCACCGCGCGGTGCGTATAGTTCGGGCTGGCGACGATCACCGCATCGACCAGCCCGCTCGCGGCAAGCCCAGCGCTGTCGGCAAACGTCCGCACGCCATCGGCCTTGTCGCCGAGCGCGTCGCGCGCCCAGCCCAGCGACGTCTCGACCGGGTCGGCGATCGCCGTCACCACCGCGCCCGGCGTGATCGCGAGGTTCTGGAGGTGCTCGACACCCATCATGCCGGTGCCGACCAGCCCGTAACGTACTTGCTCAACCAACGTGTGTGATCCTAGATGACAGCGATGTCGCAGGCTTTGCATACACCCGAACCCGTTTCGCTCGGCAAGAGCGGAATCGTCGTCAATCCGATAGCATGGGGCATGTGGCGCTTCGGCACGTCGAGCGTTGCAGAGGGGCGCGCCCTGATCGAAGCCGCGCTCGCGGCGGGCGTGACGCTGTTCGACACCGCCGACATTTACGGTTTCGGCAGCGCATGCGGCTTCGGCGGCGCAGAGGCTCTGCTCGGCAAGGTGTTCGCCGAGGCGCCCGATCTGCGCGCCCGGATGGTCCTAGCCACCAAGGGCGGCATCACCCCGCCGGTGCCCTATGATTCGAGCGCCGCGTATCTCGCCGCCGCGATCGATGCGTCGCTTAAACGGCTGCGCGTCGAGCACATCGATCTCTATCAGATCCACCGGCCCGATATCCTGACTCACCCGCACGAGATCGCGCGCACCCTCGAAGATGCGGTCGCGGCTGGCAAGGTGCGCGCCGTCGGCGTGTCGAACCACACCGTCGCGCAAACGCGCGCGCTGGCCGCGCACCTCACCGTGCCGCTGGTCAGCCACCAGCCCGAATTCTCGCCGCTGCACCTCGATCCGCTCACCGACGGCATCTTCGATCATGCGCTGGAGACCGGTATGGCGGTGCTCGCCTGGTCGCCGCTTGGCGGCGGGCGGCTGGGCGATCCCAAGGATGAACGCGGCGTGCGGGTCGCGGCAGCGCTCGACGCGCACGCGGCGTCGTTCGGCGTCGGCCGCGCAGCCGCAGTATATAGCTGGATCATGGCGCATCCCGTGCGACCGATCCCGATCGTCGGCACGCAGAACGCGGCGCGGATCGCCGAGCTCGCCGACGCGCGCACGGTCACATGGACTAGGCAACAATGGTATGACGTGCTGGTCGCCGCGCGCGGCGAGCGGCTGCCATGATCGCCCGCCTGCTCGCACTGGCGCTTGCGCTGACCGCCGCGCCGGTCGCGGCGAACCCGGTGCAGACTGCGAACGGCGCGGTCGAAGGCACCACGCTAAACAGCGGCGTCAAAGCCTGGCTCGGCATCCCCTTCGCCACGCCCCCGCTTGGCGCGCTGCGCTGGAAGCCGCCCCAGCCAGTCGCGGCGTGGCGCGGCGTGCGGCCCGCGACTCAGTTCGCGCCGTCGTGCATGCAGCCGCTGCGCGACCACGGCATCGCCTATTATGTCGGCGACGATCCGATCGCGGAGGACTGCCTGTACCTCAATGTCTGGGCGCCGGCTGAGAGCGTGGCGACCGCGAAGCTGCCGGTGATCGTCTACATCCACGGCGGCTCTTTCGTCGCAGGCTCGGCGCGCAAGCCGCTGTATGTTGGTGACAAGCTCGCCGCCAAGGGCGCGGTGGTGGTCGGCATCAATTACCGGCTCGGCGCGCTCGGGTTCATGGCCCATTCCGATCTGACCGCCGAATCGCCCGATCATGCCTCGGGCAATTACGGCCTGCTCGATCAGATCGCCGCGCTCGAATGGGTCAAGGCCAACATCGCTGCCTTTGGAGGCGATCCCGCGCGCGTGACGATCATGGGCCAGTCGGCCGGCGCGATCAGCCTCGCGCTGCTGCAAGTCGCGCCGCGCGCGCGTGGCCTGTTCCAGCGCATCGTCGCGCTCAGCGGCTCGCCCTACGATTCTGCGACCACCGATCGAACCCCGACAATCGCTGCCGCCGAAGCGCAGGGCAAGGCGTTCCAGACCGCGCTCGGCGCCAAGGATCTCGCCGCGCTGCGCCGTATGCCGCCTGATCGGATCGTCGCCGCGCAAGGTCCGGCCGCGTCCCCGATCATCGACGGCCTCGCCGTCTCGCGTTCGCCGGCGGCGGTGTACGCCGCGCACGAAGAAGTCGACGTGCCGATCCTGATGGGGACCGTCCGCGATGAGGCGCTGAGCCCGCTCGCCTCGGTACGAACGCTTGACGCCTATCGTGCCGGCGTCGCACGGCAGTTCGGCGACCGCGCTGAGGTGGTGCTCAAGCTGTATCCCGCCGCCAGCGATGCGGACGTGCCCGCCGCCGTCCGCGCGCTCACGCACGACATCGGCTTCTCGACGATGATGCGAAGCTGGGCGCGCATCCAGTCCGCGAACGGCACCGCGCCGGTCTACGCCTATTGGTTCGATCGCCGCCACCCGTATACGCCGGGCGTCGCCTTCTCCGATCTCGATCCCGCGACAACCGGCATCAACCACACCGACGACGTGCCCTATTGGCTCGGCACGTTCGACAGCCTGAACGGGCCGCGCCGCACGCGCGACTGGAGCGCGGCCGACCATGCGCTCGGCGACCATATGCAGGCGGCGATCGTTGCGTTCGCCGCGACCGGCGACCCCAGCACGCCCGCGCTCGGGGTGCGCTGGCCGCGTTACGATATCGCTGCCGAACGGACGCTCGCGTTCGGCGACACCGTGCGCGTGATCACCTGGCCCGATCGCGCGCGGATGGATACGCTCGCCGCGCTGGGCATCCCCGATCCGCGAACCGCGAAGGAGACCGCGAAATGAGGCCCTGCGAAATCAGTTGGTTCTCCGCTTTGTGCGACGACGATTACGAGTTTCTCGGCCAGCCCGATCCGCAGCTCGCATCCAGTTGGGAGCATTGCCGCGACATCGTGATGCAGGCGGAGACCGGCGGGTTCGACAACATCCTGCTGCCCTCGGGTTACGCGCTCGGCATCGACACCACGGCGTTCGCGGCGGCGATCGCGCCGATGCTGCGCCGGCTGGCATTGCTGATGGCGGTGCGGGTCGGCGAAAGCTGGCCGCCGCAACTCGCGCGCCAGGTCGCCACGATCGACCGGATGCTGGGCGGGCGGCTGCGCATCAACATCATATCCTCCGATCTGCCGGGGGAGACGCTCGCCTCGGGTCCGCGCTATGCCCGCACGGTCGAGGCGATGCACATCCTCAAGACGCTGCTGAACGGCGAACCGCTCGATCACGATGGCGCGTTCTGGAAGCTGAAGATCGATCCGCCGCGCGTCGGCACCGTGTCGGGCAGGGCGCCACTACTCTATTTCGGCGGTCTCTCGCCCGACGCGCGCGATGCGGCGGCGAAGGGCTGCGACGTCTATCTGATGTGGCCCGATCGGCGCGAGGCGGTCGCGGCGACGATCGCCGACATGACCGAGCGGGCCGCGCGCTACGGCCGCACGCTTCGCTTCGGCTACCGGGCGCATGTCGTCGTGCGCGAAACCGAGGCGGAAGCGCGCGCCTATGCGGATCGGCTGCTGTCGAAGCTCGATGATGCCACCGGCGCCGCGATCCGTTCACGATCGCTCGATTCCGGCTCGGCGGGGGTCGCCGCGCAGGCGGCGCTGCGCGAAACCGCATCGGCGGACGGCTATGCGGAAGAGAATCTATGGACCGGCATCGGCCGTGCCCGCTCGGGGTGCGGCGCCGCGATCGTGGGAGATCCCGATCAGGTGCTGGCCAAGCTGGAAATGTACCGGGATATGGGCATCGAGGCGTTCATCCTGTCGGGCTATCCGCACGCCGCCGAGGCCGACCTCTTCGCACGACACGTTCTGTCGAAGATCGACCACGCACCTTTGCAGCCAAGCGCCTGCTAAAAAGTGGTTGGGTCCAGATCCAGCCTATCTTCGGATGAAATCATCTCAGGCCGTTTGATCCCGCGCTGTGGCGCGATCCTGCGCACCAGCTAATCGACATGCGCACCATGTCGCTCATCGACCGGCAGTAGCGGGTCTGCAATGCCATTTGGTATGCGGAAATCGGGCCTTCGGCGAACACGAACAGACGGGAAAAAACTGGGGAGCGCTTGCCCCCATCCGAATGCGGTTTTTGGGTCAGAACAATTTAATCAGGCTCAGGCGCTTTGTCGGCCGACTATCTTGAAGCCAACATCGACATATCGGTCGATCCGCTGCTCGCCTGTCGCGCGACGACGCAGGATCGCGTTGACCTCGGTGGCGATGCGCGCGCCGTCGATATCGACCGAGGTGATCGTCGGTCGCATGTCCCCGGCCAAACGGAGGTTGCCGAATCCGGTGACGGCAAGATCATCGGGTACGCGCAAGCCGGCCGCTTGCGCCTCGATGATGAGGCCCTGTGCGATCCAGTCCGAACCGCACACCACCACGTCAGGGCGCCGGGGTAAATCGCGCAGTTCACAGAAAGCTAGCCGCCCCTGACCGAAATGGCTGGGCACATCAACCGCGTAGCGGGTCGGCTTGTCGGCGCCGCCCGCACACCAATTCGTCTCGAACCCAGACGCGCGGCGCTCCGATCGCGCCGAGC